>ENA-OPCP01000608-OPCP01000608.1-human-gut-metagenome-genome-assembly--contig:-NODE-608-length-29958-cov-4.119587_pt1 | contig 29958 bp, 22 predicted proteins | sample MGYA00241563_ERZ501477 | MGnify/ENA primary metagenome ERZ501477 (study PRJEB25962, sample SAMEA2042572) | human gut metagenome | biome: human gut; feature: human-associated habitat; material: faeces... | reverse complement strand
GCTGTATAGACACAAAAAAGAGGCTGCACATAATCAGGAATTATGACACAGCCCCTATTGCATATAAAAAATTGAGGGTCGAATTATCCGACTGTAACATACTGAATAACAGTACCCCAGTCTGAAACGCTAACATTGATATTGTTGCGTGAAAGATCAAAAACGATATTTGTTTGTTCTCCTTCGTTTGCAGCCACGATTTCTGAATTTTTGACATTTTCGGAAGAAAGAACCAAAACGTCGTCTCTGTAAAGCTCTATAGTCATATTATCGGCCGGTAAAATGGAGAATGTACCTGTAGTCAAGTTTCCATTGTCATTTAAAGTAGCCGGAATAATATATTCGATATCATTGCCTGTCAATTCACCATTGCAGTTGAAAGAACTTTTAGTTCTCTTGATTTTATAATAATAATTGCCTTCTTTGGAGTCAAATACCTTTAAAGCTCCTTTTGTCAAGATTGACATAGAAGACACCTTGCGTTCAATCTTTAATTCCTGTGCGGTTGCTTTTGTAGAAGAACGGTGTAATACGATTTGCCCGTAAAACAGATCTCCCGGCAGATTGTTTGCTATGCCATTATTGTGTTTCAGGCTCACCTGCAGGTCTGAAATGATATTTGCCCGGTTCATGTTACTGATCTCTTCGCTTTCACTTGAAAGGCCCGCCCAAGCGACAACGGTGATCTTGTCGGATCCCGGACAGCTTATTTCGACCGGCTTAACCTGTAAAAGATAATCCTTGTCTACCGTGATTTGTTTATAGAAATCATTGTTTTCATCGAAAACATACAGTGTAGTGCTTTTTACGTCTCCTTTGGCGGTGATGTCCGAGTTCTCGGAATAGGCTTTCAAGATTACGGAAAAAGGCACTTCTGTTTCCAGAGGAACTCTTTCATCTATGATTGAAGTGGAATCGCCATCAGCAGAACAGTTTGCGAAAGACAGAATAACGGACAAAGTCCAAATAGAAAACAAACAATTTGTGAAAATTTTACCCTTTTTCATGACCCTAATTTTTTATATGCTAATTAAAAACCCTATACTCTGAAGGAACTTTTGTTAGGTTAAGACCCTCATCAAAACCTTTATCCCTTTTTTGATACTGCAAAGATATCATGGGTTTTCGAATACGGCAATAGTTCTGAATATAAAATATGTTAAACCGATCAAAATAATCGGAGAAAGTATCTTTATAGGGGTTATTTGTCTCATTATACATCATAAATACATTAATTATCATGCATTATTGATAAAGTCGCCTCTCTTTTTATGGTTGGTAAAAATATCATAAGTATGGTTGATTCTGTCAATGTTCAGATTTTGTTTTTGGGTTTGCCATTTTGCGGGTAAATGTATCAGGTGAGGTGGTGAAACTGTCAGTTCTCGCTTTGAGATGGGCGATTGCCTAAGTTGATAGATTTTCTGAATGTTCATAATGTGATGGCTTTCTATATCATGTATAAATCGTATATAATTATGTACGTGTTATAAAGCAGGCAAGAAAAAAAGTGGCGCACACGCGGAACAATCCGGATGTACGCCTATGCATATAAAAAAATTGAGGGTAAAATAAATCAAATGAAATATTTTTCTTAATGGACAACTCATTTAGAGAAACTTGGTTTGAAAACTTTCCGATACTATAAACTATTGATGATAATGATTGTTTGCTATGAAACAAGCAGCGTTTTATAATACCTGATTTGGAATTGATAAGCACTCGTCTGAATCTCTGTCCATTATTTTTTTACAAAAATAAAATGTCTTTTTATGTTCTACAATAATACGTGCGTAAAAGATGTTAAACGTGTCAATATGTAGGTGTTTGTGTCATGTTCTGATGGGGCCTGAGCTTTTTAAGACTCTATTTTTAGTTGCGTCTATCGGATGAAATTTGGACGCTGTCATATTTTTGTAACATCTGATATGATTCAAAAATGTATGATTATCACGATATTTTTGAAAAATAATTAGTGTTAAATGTCTCGTAGAAAAAATATTTTTGCCATCTTTGTAGTGCAATGCTGACGATGAGTTTGTGCTTATAGAAGGATATATAATAAATGCATATAAATATGAAGAAGAAATCTCTGTTCAGGAGGGTGAGTGGAGTGTTGACTGGTCTTTTTTTCAGTACTTCATTAATCTTGGCTGCCAATGAAAACGGACAACTATTCGGAAGTGAGACATTAATTGTGGTGGTGGCTCTGCTACTTTTCTTTGTCCCTCTATTTCTTTATGTGAGAAAATTACATTCTAATATGAATGACCGGTCGGACCGGATTATCAAAGAAAACGCTGCGCTTGAAAATCTGAATAAGGAAATCAACGCTCGAAACGAAGAAGTGAATACCCGGAATGAAGAGCTTGATTCCTTGAATAGGTCGTTGGAAGGGCAAATCGAGCAACAGGAAGAAAGATACCGGGCTTTACGGGAGCAGAATGACGATTTGGCACAAGCCAATAGTGACTTAGTCCGGAAGAATAACGAGCTGGAGTTGACGATCTCAACATTAAATAATAATAAGAAAGAGTTGGAGCAGCTCATCGTAACCAAGATTAAGGAAAACGATACGATCCAGCGCGAGGCTGCCGACAAGCTTGCTGAAGCGGAAAAACGCCTGAAAGACGCCGAGAGTATCAACGACAACTTTTTTATCGAGACGATCCATGAAATGCGTACCCCGCTTTCTCTGGTATTGGGCTCTCTTGCTTTGGTGGTGCAGAATGATGATCCGGAGAAAGACATGTCTACCCAGTTGCTTTCCGCTTATCGTAATACGCTTGCTATGCAGGACTTGGCGGACCAGTTGATCGGTACGCGCCGTTCGAATGATATCGCTAACTATTTGCGCATTGCCCGTTATGACATGGTCGAGATTGCCCGCCAGATTTGCGATATCTTTGTTGATTGGGTGGCCATGAACAACGTCGATTTCCGTATCAACACGCAGACACCCGCCCTTTGGGTTTGGATGGACCGCCGCAAGATGGAGTTCGCTCTGCGTATGCTGCTGTCGAACGCCTTCAAAAATACGTTTGCTTATGGGAAAGTGACGCTCGATATTTCTGTTGTAAATGAAAACGGAAAAGCCTACAGCGCGCTGGTTGTGACGGACGAGGGGCTGGATGAAGATGAAAGTACGCGCCGCGGCTTGAAGCAGATCATGGATATGGCCGATGCGATAGGGGGGATGTACCGAAGTGAGTCGGACAAAAATGGTACTTCCTACACGATCATGATTCCGCTTGGCAAACAACATCTGTTGGACCGTCGGGTCGAGTTTGTGGAACCCGAATCTGATCTGGTCAAACTGAATGCCCGCCAAAAAGAAGAGATCGCTGAATTGATCCAGGTGATTCCGCAAAAGAAGGAAACCGGCAAGAAACTCCTTGTAATCGACGACAGCGACCAGATACGTTGGTTCCTAAAACATGTCTTTAATAAGGAATACCAGATATTGGAAGCCCGCAACGGTCAGGACGGGATAGACGTCGCTTTGAAAGAAGAACCGGACCTGATCCTTTGCGACGTCATGATGCCGGTGAAAGATGGTTACGAGACCTGTCGTGAGATCAAGAGTGATCCCAAGATGGCGCAGACACCTGTCGTGATGTTGACTGCCAAAGTCGAGAGCGAAGATGTGATTACCGGTATCGAGGCCGGTGCTGACGATTACATCACGAAGCCTTTCGATGTGGAAATCCTGCGAAGCAAGATCAACAGCCTGATGAAGAAGCGCGAGGATATGAAACGCTACTTCTCTAATTCTTCTGCAGTTTCGCATGATGAAGAAAGTACGCTGTCGACCAATCCGTTCATGGACGCCGTTGTCAAAAACATAGAGAAACACCTCGATGACTCTACTTTTGAGGCAAAAGTACTCGCAGACTCATTGAATATGAGTCTGCCGACCTTGTATCGAAAGATTAAACAATACTCAGATCTGAGCATCCTCGAACTGACGCGCAACATACGGCTGAAAAAAGCTGCCGAACTGCTTGCCAGCCAGCAATACTCGGTGCAGGAAGTTGCTGAAATGGTCGGGTTCAACGATACTGCCACATTCCGTAAACGCTTTACCGAGCAATACGGAGTTACACCTTCACAATACGGAATTCCAGCTTAAGGCTGGACATTCCGTCCTTCCGGACAATTTGTCGCACTGTATTCCTCTCGTATTCTTGTTCTATAATAAAATGTAAGCACCATAAAAACTGAAAATATCTCAAAAATAGGTGCAAATAAATCAAAATAGTCACTTAGAGTTTTACCGATTATATTTGAGAGTCACGCCTCTAATGCGTCTTTACTTTTTCTCCCACCTTTGCAATGTCGAAAGACGATAACCCGAAACGATGAGACAGATAAGGATGATATTGTAAATGGTATCAGTAAATATAGTAAGGTAGTTAGCCGATGGGAAGTATAGGACAACATAAAACACAATAGTCGCTCCGAACAACTCAGCAAGCTATAGGGTAAGAAAAATAAAGATCATTATATAAACGAATTTATTAACTTTTTAATTTTGAAAAATATGAAACTAAGAAATTTAATGTATGCAACAATGATTGCATGTGCGTTCGCTTCTTGTTCGAATGATGATGTGCCGACTCCGGATAACGGTAATCCTGATGCGGAAGGTGGAACTTCTTTGGCATTGAAGGTTGATCAGCCGGCAACAAAGGCTGGAAGTGCTGATATTCGCAATTTGACTGTATTAGTTTTTAACGGGGCTGGAACAAACGACATAAAGTTAGAAAAGAAAGCAACTGTAGAAGAAGAAGGTGTGGTTGAGGTTTTACATACAAAACTGACCCCGGGAAATAAAACAGTGTTAGTATTGGCAAATGCAAAAGATGAAGTTGCTGCCTTTAATGAAAATACAACTTCTTATCAGAATGTTCTTGATGCTACAACTAAGTTTGAATTGTATTCAGAAACTGATGGTGATTTTTCAATGAATAGTAAAGCTTATGAAGTTACGTTGAAAGCAAATGTAACAAATTATTTAGGTTATGGCTTATCAGGTAGTGATGAAGCTGGTAATTATTTGCCACAAGCAGGAGATGATGCTGTGAAAATGTATCGTAATGTCGCTAAAGTTGTTTTGAAAGGAATCAAGATAAAAGAAGAAGTAGCAGATGGGCAGCAATATCCTAATGCTGAATTGAGATTGAAGGAAATCTTTATTTTGCATGGACATAATAATTCTAAACTGGTTGGTGATAATGGTGCTGAATGGGGAACAACTATGGCTAGTGGTTCTTACAGTAATGGTGTGGTAGATGATGCTTATGCAAAATATTTAGAAGATGTTAATGAAACAAATAAGATTTTTAACTATATACAAAATCCAACTTCTAACTACGTGTTTGAACCTACGTTTGTTTCGCCTTTTGTTGATGATGTAACTGTTTCTAAAAGTACACCTTATGCTCCTGAAAAAATGATGACTTTTTATCCCTATGAAAATACAAGTGATAAAGACGGTATACAAACGTTGTTAGTAATAAAAGGTGACTTTAGTTACGATGGTATTAAATCTGGTGAAAGTACCCCTTCAAGAATTACAGAATCAAATAGATACTATTCTTTTGCCATTGGTAATACAGGAACAGTAAGTGAAGAGGTTCCGGCAGACTTTGTTGGTTTACGTGCTGATGACAAAATTCATGGTGTTATGAGAAACTTGCAGTATAACACAACCATCACAGTTACAGGCCCAGGTTATAAGACACCTGTTGGTCCTAAGTACGATGAAACCTTCTTGGATGTTATGGTTGAAGTTGTGCCTTTTGGTGAAGTCAGTCAAGATGTTGAGATTTAATTATCATCATTCGTTATAAACTAAAAAAATCCTCAGCCTATTAGGTTGGGGATTTTTTAATTTATAGAAGTTTGTTTTTAGGTATGAGAGGCTGTATGGAATAATTTTTACTTATGGTGATACGGGAATCTTGCTTGCTTTGAGTATCTTCTTGCCAGAATGAGGGATTATGGAATTTTTATGTCTTTGTGGCATCTGTTGCACAAACCTATGCAAACCTATCAAAACACTTGTGTGATAGATTTGTCTATTAATAAAGAGAGTAGCACCTATTCTTAGAGTAAGCAAAGGGAAATACTTTTGTACTATGTAATACTGCAGGGAATAAGAGGAACAAATAAAAATATATATATTTATGAAATTAAGGAATTATTTTTTGTTGAGTATAGTGGTAGGAGCAGCTGTTGCCTGTTCTTCAAATGAAGACATTCCTGAAGAACACGTTTTTACCCCCAATGCGACGTTGTCGTTGGCTACAGGTGTGTATGGGGATGGCCGTACAAAAGCAGCTGGAATTGCTGTTACAGAAGAAGAAGAAAAAGAAAATAAAATCCATACATTGGATGTGCTTGTCTTTTCCGGTACAGGAGATGATGCTATGTATCAGACTCAACACCGAGCTAATGAAACTACCCTTGTCCCCGATATAGAAGTTGAAGCTGGTTCAGCGACGATTGTTGTTTTGGCTAATTCAAGTATTAACCCAAAAGAATTTGTGGGGAAAAAACTTAGTCAAGTGTTGGAATATACTCATTCTTTGAAGTCTGAAACGTTGGATGGCGGACTTTCTATGAGCAGTAAGGTGATAGAGACAGATTTAACTATCGATACACATAATATTTTTGGAGATGCTGATAGTTTTGTGAGCAATCATTCTCCTAATGAAATCAAAGGAGGCACGATTGAATTGTATCGCCATGTTGCCCAAGTCAACTTGAAATCCGTTAAGATTTCAACTACGAATACCGGAGCGACTTTTCAACTTGAAGAAGTCTTTATGGCTAACGTGAAAGGCTACTCTCACATAGCATCAAAAAAAGAAGATCCTAATAATGGGGTTGAGGCGAATGCAGCTCCTTCCGGTGAGAAATTGTGGTGGTATGGTGACTGCTCCGAAAATAGTTGGAATGGAGAGTATAAAATAACTGAGGATGGTGGAAAGGCTGATTTTCTCGCATGGACTCCGGAAGCTATTAATATAACGGAAGATGCTGCCTTGGAGACAGAGAATGATAAACGGGCGGTAGCTTCTTTCTATGTGTATGAAAATCTAAAAGAAACGCCGGTTGGTCAACGTACCTTGTTGGTGCTGAAAGGTACTTATACTGATAATACCGGCAGAGTAGAAAAAGATCGTTTCTATACGATTTCAGTTAATGATCCGAATAGGGGATATACACTGACAGAAGGTGAAGATGCTCCTAAACACAACTTTGTGAAACGCAATTATCGCTACAATATCTCTCTGTCTATTAATAGTAGCGGTTCCGACCGGCCGTATGATCCGGTGACTGAAGCTTGTATGAATGTGGCGGTCGAAGTAGCAAGTTGGGAGATCATTAACCAGAATGAAGAATTGGACTAATGCATATAGGGTAAAATGAATGAGAATAAAAAACAGAACGTTATGAAATCGATATTGACAAAAAAGGTATTATTTCTGGCACTTGTCGCGGTGACGGTCTTGGCTACCGGCTGTATCAAGGAAGACTTGGACGAGTGCTATAAGCTGACACTAAAGGTAGTGAACCACAAAGGTGATGATATCACGGCTTTGAGCGTTGTTTCGGAAGCTAAGCTCTTTATCTACGATAACAATTCGAAGCTGCTTGACACGCGCGATCTCAACGATGCCTTTATCAGAGGTAAAGAAACCATCGAGTTGAACTATCCCGAAAGTTCGAAACTGCACCTGATCGCATGGGGAAACCTCAAAGGACATCAGGACGTAAACGAGGCCACCAAGGCCGAAGACTTCGCCGTTTCTCTGAGGAGTGAAGATGAGATCGCACAGTCTCCTGACAGCATCTTTTTCGGCGATATCGATGTGACGGTACGCGGGAACGGTGTGGCTGGCGGGAACCTGGAAATCGTGCTCGAACCCAAAACCGGAACGGTCGAGATGAGAACCCTCAACCTTCAATATGCCCTGACGGCAAGAGGGCTGCGTGCGACCGACGAATGCGACTTCTATATGGACCGCACCTTGAACACGATCGACTATAAGGGCGAGTTGACCGGCGACAGTGTCTATTACAATCCCGAAGCCGACTGGAAAGGCTCCGAATGGGAAACGACAGGTCCGCAGTCGCTCTACTTGGGCCAGAATATGACCGGAAGCATACAGGTCGGCAACGACCGCTACGAAGTGAAGGAAGGAACTTTCGACGACGGCACGACCGGCCCGATCGAAATCCATCCGTTCCAGCGCACATTGGTACTATTCGCATGGGGTGAAGACGGGGCCTTCTTAGGCGCAAGGATCAAAGTGACTCCTTGGGGTGTTGTCGATGATGATATTGAATGGTAATAAGAAACGAATGCTAATATATAAAAACGAATGAGTATGTTACACAAAAATATAATAAAGCTGGCTGCCCTCCTTTGGTGTGTGCTGACAGTCGCTTCGTGTACCAACGAAGATTTCGATAAAGGCAACAACGGCCCGGATGTCCCCGAAGGCCTGCCGGTAACCTTGAAACTGAATATCGGCACCCCCGAAGTCCCGGTGGTGGAAACGAAATCCTTAGACAATGGCACTACTTTCGGTGCGATCAATGACTTGGCAGTGTTAGTGTATGATGAGAAGGGGGGAAACCCGATCGTTACGTTTCATGATGTACAAGAGGAAAATCAGACATCTGTAAACGGTGTGACTTTCGATGCCAAGACCGGCAAGCATAAGATCTATGTGTTGGCAAATGTCGGTTCTGAAGATGCTGCAAAAGTATATACAACGGAACAAGCTCTGTTGTCCTCACAAATTGAATCTCAAAATCCGAATGGAACGGAAATGATGCTGGGGTTTGTTGCGAAAGATATGGAGACGAGCATAAATCTATATAACAGTGGCGATAACGAAGTGATTGATATAACAGGCGATGCTTCCTTTGAAGCTAAAGTCGTACCTCCTTATTCAAAGATAACGTTTAAGATAACGAAGAATTTGCCGAGTGATCAACATGTTTATTTGGCCATAACAGAAGTCAATGTCCGTCATTTGCCTGTTAAATATAGTCTACTCCCATATGAAAAGTGGACGATGGAAAATGGTGTATCTGGTGAAAGCATCATCTCTTTGTATGAAAATAAATCGGCAAAGCCGGAAGATGAAGTAGGCGAATTGGCTACTGGCAAGGATTTTTATATGTATGAAAATTTGCAAGGTGAGAATAATACCAGCAACGGTGATCCATCATTAAAAACTCCTGTTGGTTTGGAGGTCCCGACAAAAGGAGATGGCAAGATCGACTATACTGAGTGGTTTGAAAAATGGTCTTCTGTACCTTGCACTTATATAGAGGTAAAAGGAAATTACACGATTTTTACTTCTGAACCGGGTGTCAATCATGTCGGGGATGGCGAGATCAACTATCGTTTCTTCTTAGGAGAGAATAGCACATCGGATTTCAATATCAAACGCAATACTCATTATAATGTGACTTTGGCCTTTACCGGTCTGGCTGGCAAGAACGAATTGCAGTATGAATGGCGAGTACAAGCGGATCTGGAAAATTCGACGTTCTATCCGAAGGGGGAGTTGATGATTGATGGCTCAAAGGAAGATTTCCCGTTTTGGATTGTGAATACTAATATTGATAAATTGAGTATAACAACATCTGGATATACGGGTAGTGATATGCAGTTGGTTTATTGGTATGACTATTTGGGGCAAGAATACAGGGTAGCGACTACTATATTTACTAAAGACGTACCTCTTCCTGAAAAAGGAGATTATCAAAAATATGCAGTAGTTTCTAATAATTTGGGGGTAATTGGGACTGGAACGAATACTGGAGGGCAAAATGTTTATATTCATGAAGGTACAGGGGCGGAGTGTAAGTTAGAGGAGGATAATGTTAATTTGCGGAATGATATTGTCGCTGGTAAAATTTATAAGTCCCGTGTTTTCCAAATGAATAGTGCGGATGTTGATCAATTAGTTGTAAAAGAGTATCCATTATTGTGTTTAAATAACTCTACAGATATAAATTCTTGGACCTCAAAAGCAATTTATGCACAACGTATTGATCGCCCAGCTGGAATGATTGATGGCAATGCTGCTCGTAAATATCATAATCAGATAGGACAAGGCGCTTTTTATTCTTATTTACCAACTCCGGAAGATTTAGCCTTGCTTGCACAGATAGAAACAGGTATTTTCCAACCTGAATATGGAACTCCTTATTGGACTACAGAAGGTGCATATTGTTGGAATGGAACAAGTGTAGAAAAAGCAACAGACATAAGTCATGCGTATGTTCGTTGTGTTTATAAGAGTTATGAGTATGCTAATGAGATTAAATATTGAACTTATGAAACTATCAAACATATTCCTCTCGACCCTGGCAGTACTCCTATGCTGTACTGCCTGCTCCAAGGATGATGAATCATTTAAGGGGAAGGATGCGGATGCTTCGTTGAGCATTGCGGTCAAGGCGGCGGGGTCGGCCGTAACGAAAGGGTTTCACCCGAATGATGAGAATGAGTTGGCCGGAGAGGCCAAAGTAAATAACCTTTCGGTGCTCGTTTTCGACGAAAGTGGTGCACAGCTTATCGGCTACGGCTGGCAGGCAACCAACTCGGAAGGCGAGGCCTCTATACTGAACGTGCCTGCTATGACCATGAGGGCACAGATCGTGATCGTTTCCAATACGCCGGAAAATTCGCTTGCCGGTGTTACGAGCTATTCCGATTTCGAATCCAAGCTGGCGCAACTTGCCGACCAGTCTCAGAGCAACCTGGTCATGAGCAGTCCGGTCATTACGACCCAAGCGCCCCTTGTCAAGGGAGACAATTATCTGGGATATGCATCGATGGGCAGTGAGAACATCAACGGTATCGCCGAACCAGTCGAAATCACCCGTCTTGCCGCCCGTCTTGACTTGGTCAATGTCAAGACTGATTTTACAAAAACACTCCTGCGTAACCGCACGGTGAGAGTGGAAGAAGTAACGATACTGAACCAGAGCACGGCTTCCCGTTTTTTTAGCCGTGATTATTGGGGAGTGGTGATGGCGGCCGGACACCTCGGCAACAGCGGTGCGACAGCGTTGAACCGCGATATCGCCAACGGCTCTCCGATAAACGACACACCTTACGTGCACTACGTGATGGAAAACGATGGCTCTGAAGCCCCGACAGAAATACAGGTCAGAGCAACTTTGCTTGAAACGGACACATATGAAGCGGAAACGAAAATATTCACCGCCGTGATCAACCGGAACGGTCTGGACAGAGGATATAATCACAACTACGTTAAGCGCAACTATGTATATCGCCTGAATGTCACCTTCGGAGATACCAGCTTCGACGGCGACCACGAAAAAGATCCCAATATACCGATTCCGCCACGGCCGACTACCGGAGACCTGGATGTACAAGTCGAAGTGGTTAATTGGGGGCAAGTGAGCCAGGATGTTGAAATCTGATAATGGCAACACATAGGGTAAATATTTAAAGTAGAACAAATTAAACGTATTACAATTATGAAATTAAGAAATTTATTTTTAGCCTCTTTAGCAGTTTGCACAATGGCATCCTGCTCAAAAGACGATGACGGAATATCCGGCCTGCAGGAGGTAGACGCTTATCTCTCTTTCGCCTCCACAACCGATGTCATGACGAAGGCATCGGACGCAGGTGTTGATGATGCCGGCAACGGCAAAGAAGCCAAGATCCAGTCTTTGACGGCTTATGTGTTTGACACAAGTACTGACAATAAATATGTGATCAGCAAGCATGTCAGTTTGGAGGGTTCCGGTACACTCGGTGAGGACTATAATGTAACCGGAGAAGGCGAAAATCAGTCCATCACCTCGATCAAGGCCATCCATGTGAAAGTGGCAAAACCAGCTACAGAAGGAGGAAATTCTTCTACAACCTTTAAAGTTGTTTTGTTGGCCAATACGGAGCATTATAATGATGTCACCCAATTAGCGGATTTGAAGGGAAAGACAACACAAGATATCGAATCTTTGAATGCTGAAAAAGTAGGGAATTCTTATTTGCCAATGCACAGCTCTGAGTTGACTGTTGGAGGTTTAAAGCCTTCTTCCGACACGGAACATTTCATGAATTGGTATAACGGTGCTTCTTCTTGTATGCCGGAACAAGCAACAGGAAAGGATAACCATAAGGGAGATGATCCGACAACAGTAACTAAAGTAATAATGACCCGCTCCATCGCACGTGTGCAATTGGTTTCTTTGGAGGCGGATTTCAGCGCTTTGGAATCTGCAGGTAAAACGATAAAATTTGATGTTATGTCTGTGTTCTTGGCTAATGTCCGTGTTAACGCATCGGTTATGGGCGAAGAAAATACGGAAGCCGCCTTCTACAGAGGTGCTCTTGAGTCGTTTGATGAACTTCAGTTTTTGATTGCATCGAATAGTACTGTAGATGAAGAATTGAAGGCCGCATATTCCGACAAGTCACTGACTACGGCAGGAGGTCCTTTGACGAATTGGAATTTCGACAAATATATCAATGCAAATAGCCCGGCAAGCATTAAGGGCATTCCATTCACTGCTAATGGTGATGGAACTTATATGCAAGGAGAGGGTGGTGCCTACCAGACTCGTTTGATTATTGCCGGCAACTATTATGATGGAAATCAAAATAAAGGAACAAGATACTTCCATATTCCTTTGAAGTTGGTTAATAATGCCGGTAACGTCGCAAGCAACAAGTTCTTCAAAATTACAGCAACTATCACCGGTGAAGGTAGCCCGAATCCGGATGAAATCTTGGAAAATGCTTGTATTAACTTCAATATCGAGGTGGCCGATTGGGAGGTGGTTAACCAGACAGAAGAAGATACGAATTAATAAAATCACCGATTCACAATAACTAGAGGGGACGTCTCAAAACGCCCCCTTATTTTTTGTCTATAAAAGAATCTTATTCACTGTGGAGCAACATATACCGGTAAGCCCACCGGCACAACTTATACATGCCATAGCCTTTCTTTGGGGCGGTATGCCAAAATGTACTTGCCTCCGTGTTTGGCACGAAGCCGCAAAAGAGGGTGAAGTGGCCAATTATCCTGTCTTGTAGCCGTTTCTATCGCAATTAAAGGGTGTACCTCTCAATTTGTCTTTTGGTATTTTTACCACTTAATCTTGAAAGTTTCGCCTATCGCCCCCTGTCGGCAATCCCCGTACATTTGCATCGTAAGTTAAATGAGAAAATACATAGGGTTATGAAAATTAAGAATATATTTTTCGCAGCAATATTAGTTCTTGCCGGTTTTTCCTGCTCCATGGAAGATGATGCTATCATGAACGATGTAGAGAAGGGTATTGAAGAAGCCACAGAAGCTTATACAGTATTGGACTTCGGTGTCGCTTTTAAGGATATGGCTACAAAAGCCACAGACGTTGAGCTGGATGGTGATTTGGAAGCAAGTGAAGCTGAAAGACATATGTCTGACGTTTCTATATTTTTATATGAAGAAGGAAAACTGATAGAAATCTTGAAAGCGGATAATCTGGAAGCAACCCTTGTCGCAAAAGGTGCTTCCGAGACTACGACTAATCCTTTGGCAGATTTGAAGTTTGTGACCAAATACAAAGCAGGACGTAAATTGGCTGCTCACGTTGTCGTAAACCCCAAGAACTTTTTGGATGATATTGCTTTCGGAACTTCAGTAGACCAGTTGAATAAAACAGTTTCAGGCTGTCTATCTGCAACGGATCTAATCAAATATGGCACTAAAGAGATTGTTTTTGGAACAGATGTGACAAAGCATTATGTTTCTCCGAGCGACGCAGAACAGAATCCTAACACAATCCTTGTAACAGTCTCCCAAATCGCAGCCCGTCTTGACTTTTCCGAGTTTAGTGTGACACTTGAAGACTTTGAGAATAATCCGGTTGTTACTTTTGAGGAAGCTAGATTCGTGAACTTGCAACAGGATGGCAAGATTTTCGGGGAATATGCCTCTGGAAACATTGTTGAGTCTGTGATGAAAATAAGTACTGGTGAGGACAATTCTTGGAAAAAGATTGGGACAGCCTATGGCTATGCGAACCAATACGGACAGGATTCTGAAACGAATACAGCCTTGTACGTGAAGTTCACAGTTGACGGCAGAACTTTTGAAAAGACATATCCGATCAATCCGGCAGGTGGAGATAATGTGACTAATAATGTTGCCCATACCGGTATCAAAGGCGGCTACCTCTACGACATAAAAGTGCATTGGACGATCACTCCGAGATGGGGAGATTCCACAATCGAATTCTATACGAAAGACTGGGTTCATAATACCATCCCGGAAGTTGTATTGTGATTAAATAGGAGAGTATAAAAATGAAAGTATCGACAGGTAAAATACACACAATTATGAAAACGAAAAATATATTCCTGACAGCTATATCTGCATTGTTCATCTTTGCAGCATGTACTGAAGAAAAAATAATAGACGAGCCGGGCGTTTCCGGCAAAGGCGATCTCGTCATTGAACTATCCCCTTCTTCCGTCATCACAAAAGCTGCTGCAACAAACGAAGGATATGTGTATGCGACAGAGGAAGAATTGAATGTAAAGGATTGCTGGATATTCGTGTTCGGTGAAAATAAAAAATATATTACGTCTCAGTATTTTTCCGGCGATGTTTTATCGGAAACTGAGAATGAATATGTAGATACCCCCGCTCCAAATGGAGATAGCCAGACGTATAAAAAAGGATATACAGTCACTTTAACCGGTTTGGATTATGGCACTTATGACTTTTGGGTCGTAGCTAATCCGACAGAGTCTAATGAAGCTTATACATCTTGTCAATCTCTGGATGAATTGAAGGAGATTATTGAAGGTGGCGATTCATATCAAACTGCATTTGCAGATAAAGCTAACCAGTTGGTGAAAGTCGGTAACAAATCCGCAACGTTTAACGCGACGACAGTCGCTTCTCCAATCCAGATCCCGTTAACACAGTTGGCTGCACGGGTGGAACTGAAAGTGCGGGTGGATATTCCGAGACAATTGAAAGGTGGAGAATATGTGTATGAGGGTTTCCCTAATGCAAATGGAGTACTTACTAATACAGAAATTGATAAATTGACAGGGACGCATGTACGTAACGAGGATGTAACTAATAACGACTTGAAACAAATAGATGACTATGGCAACTATCTTTATACTTATTTTGGACATCCTGTAACAATTTCTGGTGACTCAAAAGTAAAAGCTATTAGGGTTGATAACGCATTGAAGGTTACCAGGCAGACTACGTATAGTGGTTATTTATTGGATAACATAGAGCTGACAGTAGATGATATACGTATCAAAAGTGAATTGGACCCTTTGTCTGTAGTAGTTGGCCAACAACTTGATGGTAGTGTGTTTAAACCGTTGGCAGATGAGATCAGTACAACTTATTTGTTTAAATTTTATACATATACCAAAGATGATTTGACAATAAGTTTGTCAGGTGAGCTTCAGAAGGCTGAGTATTCGGTTTCGCAAATGGGAACATTAGATAATGCGATGTTTGTGAATGATAAAGGCCTTGAGTTAGTTTGGAAAATTAATAAGGATGAGGTCAAGGATGGTGAAGTTTTGACATTTGCTGGAGGAAGTGGATGGGGACAGACTGCTACAGGCGTATTGCTCTGTAACCAAGATGCTTGGACAGCAGTAGATGAGGAGATTATAGGTGAGCCTGTACTTGAAGGTGATCCTAAAGAATATTCCTCCGGTAGCGTAACCCTGAAACCCAAAAAAGGTTTTCAAGTCGGCAATATGTATGAAGCATCTGCATTGATACAGAGTGTTCCGGCTACAGGTTCTTTAAATATAGTGATAGAAAATATTCAGTCTGGAGGCGAGATCAATTTCGGCTTCAATTAATTACCAAAGCGATTATTTGTCTTTCAAGAGCTATGCCGAAACAGCTTTGTTCCCGCGCCAAGCGTGTGGAGACAAGGCTGTTTCGGCATAGCCCTTGATTTTTGATGGGGGTGTGCCAATATCGGTATTTATGGAGACGCGGATGACACGGATATTATTAATTATCAATAAAATAAATCTGCGATATCCGTGTCATCCGCATCTGGAAATATCAATTTGATACACCGTCGTAAAAAACATCCATACCACCGACACCTCGACACCTTTCAGTGTAATTCCTTTATAATCGATAAGTTAACAGGTGTCGACCTAAAAACAAAGATCGACACTACATCGACACCTTTTCCGTTTTTCGCATATCCATCCCCCCCGTTTTTCAGCAGTTTAAACCTCTATCTCCCCGCAAACTATCCCGAATCTCCCCACAAACTAACTCAAACCATGCCATAAACTAATTCATAGCATATTACATACTCTCTATAGATAGTACGACATAACACCGATAGGTAGTACTACCTATTAGCAATTCATAGTACTACCTATACCTTATACATAGTACTACCTATCCCAACTTTCCTGTATGTCCCGGATTAGTTTATGGCATGGTTCGAGTTAGTTCCCGGTGTGTTTTGTGTTAGTCTATGCATAAAATAATTGAAAAACAATGGATATCCGAAATATAAACCTTATCTTGCCGGAAATTTAAAAACTAATGCTAATATGAAAATAACGCAACTTCGCGGTGACCTGGCGGCTTTCCGTAACCTTGAACTAAGCATTGTCCTGAACGCCATGAAAACGGAAAATAGCCGGAAGCCGGTGACCACATTGCGGCAGAATATTCCTTATCTGACTCCCGGGATAAAAAGCCTTGCAGCAGAAAAGATACCTGTAGTTTTGTTTGGCGTTACGCTGAAGCGGGAGGATGAGAGGATCGGTGTGGTCACCTATACCGGATTGGTGCTGCTTAGTATCGGCAATCTGATCGGCCGTGCGGAGGCGGCTGCCATACGGGATCGTGCGGCGGGCTTTCCGCAAACGCTTGCCTCGTTTATCGGATCGAGTGGAAGGAGTGTCAAAGTCTTGGTCCCCTTTACCTTGCCCGACGGTTCCGTGCCGGAGACGGAGGAGCGTATGCGCCTTTTCCATGCCCATGCCTACCTACGTGCCAGCCGCTATTATGAGGTACAGCTCCAGTTGCCCGTCGGACGGAAAGAAGAAGGCTTTCCGGTTCCGGAACAAGGATGCCGTGTGTCGTATGATCCGGAGTTGTATTATAATCCGGATGCTTTGCCGATCCGCCAGGAACAACCTTTGCAGATGCCCGCTCCGGTGACAACACGCGAGGCGCACGATGCCGAGCCGGACCCTCTGTTGCGCATGGCACCCGGCTATGAGCGTTACAAACGCATATCGCTCCTCTATGAAACCAGCCTTGCCGACACCTTCCGGCAGGTCGGGCCGGAAGACGGCGGCGATGAAAAGCGGAAAAAGTTCGTAGTACATCTGGCGCGTAAATGCCGGCAATCCGCTATCCCGGAAGAAGATGCCGTCCGTTTTGCCCTGATACACCCGTTCGGAAGGGAGCAGGAGATGGAGTTGAGGGCGACGTTCGGGAACGTCTACAGGAAAGAAAAACGTTGCAGCGTGCGGCCTTGTATGCCCCGGCGGATGCTGGTGGCGATGCAGATGGAAGAGTTTATGACGAGGCGTTATGAGTTGCGGTTCAACCGGATGAAGGGATGTAAGGAGTATCGCGAACGACATTCGCTGTTCACCGACTATCGCCCGGTGACGGCCGAGACGGTCAAGAGCATCTGTTTCGAAGCGCAGTTGGAGGGCGTGTCGGCAATCGAATATGATGTACAGCGTTACGTGGATTCCCGGCGTGTCTCCCATTACTGGCCGGTCGAGGAGTTCCTTTTCGACCTGCCGCATTGGGACGGGCAGGACCGCATCCGTCTCCTTGCCGATTGTGTGCCCTGTGAAAACGAGGAGTGGAGGAATTTCTTTTATATTTGGTTCCTCAGTATGGTGGCACATTGGTTGCAGATGGACCGGGAACATGCCAACAGCACGTCCCCTCTGCTGGTCGGACCGCAGGGGTGTCGCAAGAGCACTTTCTGTCAGAGTCTTTTGCCACCCGAGCTGCGGCCTTATTTTGTCGATGGGATTGATTTGGGAAGCCGGAAGGATGCGGAAATGGCGTTGAGCCGCTTCGCACTGATCAACTTGGATGAGTTCGACTCGATACCCGCTTCCCGCCAGCCTTATTTGAAAAACCTGCTCCAAAAGGCGAAAGTCACATTGCGCAAGCCCTATGGCGAGAGCATGGAGGAGATGAGGCGGTTCGCTTCGTTTATCGCCACCTCCAATACGTTTGCTTTACTGACCGATACCACCGGTAGCCGCCGTTTCATCGGGGTGGAGGTGAAGGGAATGATCAGGATAGAACCCATCGATTATCCCCAACTCTATGCCCAGGCGGTCGGTGCCTTGAGGGAAGGTGAACGTTATTGGTTTACCCCGGAAGAGGAGGTGCTTTTGAACCGGAATAACCGGATGTTCGAAAAGCGGCCTTTGTTGGGAGAGTTGTTCCTCCATTATTTCCGTATTCCGGAGGAAGAGGAGGGTTGTGAGCCGTTGTCAGCACCCGAAATATTGATGACAATCAGCAAACAGAGCAAAATAGACCTTACGGAAACAAAGCTGAGGTTGTTCGGACAATTAATGCAAAAATATAATGTACGGAAGAAGATGAAAAAAGACCGGAAATACTATTATGTCATACCGGAAACAGAAGAACCGGGTGCCGATGTGCCGGTCGGGTGAGTACATCGACATCTGCATCGACACCAACATCGACACCTGATAATAGGTAAATACTCAGGTGGTTGAGTTGAAAGGTGTCGATGTGAAGCATGATAATCATTTATAAAAATAATATAGTATGAGTATACAATACAGATTTGTCCCCATTTATGATAACCTGAATGAGGACAGCGAGAAAGTAACGGGTTTTTATCCCAAAGTAGTCAGCCGCGGCACAATAAACAAAGAGCGGATGTTTGAAGAAATATCGCACGGTTCGTCTTCCCTCCGTTCGGAACTGGCGCGTTCGTGGATGCTGATGGAAGACTATATCATAGATCGGTTGAAAGACGGTTACGATGTCTGCCTGAACGATTTTTGCACTTTCGGTATCTCTGCCAAATACCGCCGTGTAGATCGCATCAACGAAATCCGAGCCGAATCCATTTTCGTAAAGGGCATGCATGTCCGCACTTCGGAGGTCGTCAATAAAAAACTCAAATGGGCGCGTTTCGAGAGGGAATCGGAGAAATGAACAGGCCACTTTGGATTCATTAATCGGTATTTCTATCGTCCTGTCCTTTTTTCGTTGGTATTTATATCATACGGTCCGTTCTTGGTAGCTTTGCCTGTGAAACTTGAAACGTGCACCTACCGCGCGTGGTAAAGACTTATTCTATTTTTGTATCGGAATAAACAGTTTTATCTCCTTTGTTGTTTAATATGCGATAGAAAAACAAAAGATAATTAAAAATGAAGTGTATGAAAAAAGTACTTTTCCTCTTTTTGCTTCTGGCCGGGATGACGAACGTCTATGGGCAGAAGTTTGCGGTAAAGTCAAACTTGCTGTACGACGCGACTGCAACGATCAACTTAGGGGTTGAGATGGGATTGAGCAAGAAGTGGACACTGGACTTGTCCGGTAACTACAACGGATGGAAGTTTGGCGACGACATGCGTTGGAAGCATTGGATGGTTCAGCCGGAAGCACGTTATTGGTTATGTGAGAAGTTTAACGGTCATTTTCTCGGAGTGCATGCCCATTATGCCGATTATAATGTCGGCGGGATCAAGTTCTTGAGTAAAAATATGGAGAATTACCGTTATCAGGGCAACCTCTACGGAGCCGGCCTGTCCTATGGCTATCAGTGGCTGCTGAGCAACCGTTGGAGTATGGAGGCTGTGATCGGTATCGGATGGGCGCATCTGGACTATGATAAATATCCGTGCGCATCATGCGGCACGGTTCAGAAGAGCGAAACGAAAGACTATTTCGGGGTGACGAAGGCTGCTCTTTCTATTATTTACTTTATTAAATAATCGGAGCTATGAAGAAAACAATGAAAATATATATGGCAGCAGCTCTGCTGGCTGTCGTTTCGCCGGCTATCCTGGCTCAGGCCCCGGTAAAAGTGGTTTGTAACGAACTGAAACAAAAAGGAAACGAATTGGTGATCGACGCCGTGATCACGGTCGACGGCAGTCAGATCAAATCTCGCGAGAACCTCTCCCTGACACCGGTTTTGGAATCGGCTTCACAGAAGGAAGGGTTACCTTCCATCCTGCTGAACGGACGGATCAGCCAGAAAGTGTATGACCGCGAGATCGCTTTGAATAACTTGCAGGATGAACCCCGCTTTTTGGTCGTTCAGGCCGGGAAGAATGAAAGCGTCATCAACTATAAAACGGTAATCCCGTTTGAATCGTGGATGAAAGACGCCCGTTTCGTGCTGGTCCCGAATATGTGCGGTTGTGGAAAAGAGGAACAGGGTGCGCCGCTTGTGATAGCCGACAAGGTCCTGACCCGTCCCGACAAGCGGTATGAGGTGCAGCCTACCCTGGCTTATATCTCTCCGGAAGCGGAAACGGTAAAACATCGTGCTGAGGTAGGGACTGCTTATCTGGACTTCCAGGTGGGTAAATATGCGATCCTGCCGGATTTCCGTAACAATGCGGTGGAACTGGCGAAGATCGACAATACGATCAGTACGGTCGTAAACGATAAGAACATCACACTCGAAGGCATTATTCTGAAAGGTTTTGCATCGCCTGAAGGCAGCTACAAGTCCAATACGGTCCTGGCTGGCAATCGTGTGAAAGCACTTTCCGAATATATCCGGAAGAAACACGACTTCAAACCGGAGCTGTTCACGTTGGATAACGGTTCAGAAGATTGGGAAGGCCTGAAAGCAAAAGTAGAGGCCGACCGGAGCGTTCCTTCGCGTGAGGCTGTGCTGGCTATCATCAACAGCAATGATGATCCGGATAAGAAAGACGCCAGGCTGGCAGCTTTGGACGGAGGGGTTCCTTACCGTTATGTATTGAAGAATATCTATCCTTCGTTGCGTCGTTCCGACTACCGTGTCGCTTACCAGGTGCGATTCTTTACGGTTGAAGAAGGCCGCGAGATTATCAAGACGCGTCCGCAGCAGTTGAGTTTGAGCGAAATGTTCGCGGTGGCCAACAGCTACGAGATCGGAAGCAAGGAATATAATGAAGTGTTCGAGATAGCGGTCCGCATGTACAGTGACGACCCTGTCGCCAACCTGAACGCCGCCAATATCGCATTGTCGAAGAACGACCTGGATGCGGCCCGTACTTATCTGGCTAAGGCCGGCAATAGCCCCGAAGCTATCCATGCACGTGGTGTCCTGAACCTGTTGGAAGGGAATCTGGACGAGGCCGGAAAGCTGCTGGAACAAGCAAAAGCTGCCGGTGTGAAGGGAGCTGTGGCCAATTTGGACGAGTTGCGTAAGAAAGAGGCCGATAATCAGCTATTTGATAGCTTTGAGTAGTAAGATTGAGACTTTCACAATGTAACCTTTGCCATATTTGCCCATATCTTTGCAACATAGAGTTTGCATATAAAAGATTGAGAATTTTAAATTATTCAGATTATGGAACGTATAGCGGATGTCGAAAAAGTTCTGATGAATGAGATAGACAACCAGCATGGTGTCTACTTATATCTCGAAGGCGATTCATGGTGCGCGTATGAACGTTCTGCTTATTATCTGGCCAGATTGAATGTGCCGGTGATACTACAGAAAGAAGTAATCCGCGAAGGGTACGATGTGGTTTTGTTGAAAGCACTGTTTGCTGTGGATGACATGTGTTTGCCACTGGCTCCTAAAACGGAGTTGAAAAGGGTGGCGGATGACAAGTTGCAGTTCCACATGTATGACAACATTGATGGTTTTCCTGAATGGAAAGCTTCTCAATTGAATAAGTTGCCTGCCTGACAGGTGGTTGAATAGCATTATTATTAAACAGCCGTGAGGCTTGAATAAATACTAAGTTGTAAAATTGAGGGTGTATTTTGTCCCGAAGGCTGATCGCAAGATTTCCCTTCGGGACTTTTTATTTAGAAAGTACGGTAGACAATGACACGGGCCTCCGGTGAGAGGGCGACGGTGAAATTGTCACCCGTCGCTTCGTTCAATGTACCTTGCCACCAGGCTGTCAGCCGGCGGTCGCGGATGGGCCAGCGTAGTCCGGTGGTGGAAATCGTGCCGGAAGGGGCGAGTGAGAAAAGAGACACTTGGGTACCGGGATCGCTTGCCAACGTCGTCGTTTGCCGGAGAGGGGTGAAAATCCCATAGTCCGAAAGCATTTCTATCCGGCGGAACAGCGGGGCGTAGTCCATCAGTAGCGAGATATTGCCTAACGTATGGTCTTCGCGCAGCCCGGTAGCCCCTAAGATCAGGACTTCCTGCTCCCCGGATCGGTGAGCGAAACGGACGGATTTCGTCAGGTCGTTTATTTCCTGGTCCTCCACGATATGAATACGGTCGGCGTAGCGCTCGCGGAAGCAGGACGGGATGCTGTCCAGATCGCCGACGATGGCTGCCGGGGTGATGCCTGCTTTGTCCAATGCCTCGATGGCCCCGTCACAGGCGATGACGACGGAAGCTTCGTGCAAAAGACGGAGCGGTAAAGCTGTTTGCGGAAAACTGCCGTTTGCCACGACTACGCAATTATAAGGTGCTATCATGTGTTCTTATTCCTTTCTTTTTCCAAGTATATAATCCGACTGCCGCCAGAATGGCGTAGCAAATATAGAGAAACATTGTGGGATAGAGACCACGCAGGTAATAAAGATAGACGGACACGCAGTTGACGATGATCCAGAATATCCAGTGCTCGATGATCCGGCGGGCCAGCATCCAGGTGGCGACGATTCCGACGGCAGTGGTAAAAGCATCGCCTGCCGGTATCGGCGAATCGGTGAAATAATGCAAGAAGTAATAGAGCAACGCGAACAGGGCGAGGATGGCGGAACAGATCCCGGCGAAAAGGAGGGGCGTCATGTTACGGTAGAGGATCGCTTCCTGGGAGGGGGCGGCTTCTCCGTTCTGGGCCGTTTCGACCTCACGTCTGCGTGTCCACTGCCAGAAGCCGTATATGCTGATGGCTACATAGTATATGTTCAATCCCATATCCGCGTATATCTTCGAAAAGAAGAAGACAAAGACATAGACGAGGGAAGTGAGGAAACCTACCACCCACATGGCCCGGTGCTGCCTGATCTCCAGGAACAGATAAAGCAACCCGGTCAATACTCCGAAATATTCCAATAGTTGCATGATTATAATGTGTGTTAGAACCTGAATGTGACTCGTGCCATCGCGTTTGTTCCTGCCTGGGTGAAATAGCCGTCCTCTTTATAGCGTTCGCCGCCAACGATTGCCGAGTAGACCCAGGCGTTGGTTTCATACTGTTCGTTGAACAGGTTGTTGACCGTGACATCGAGGGCTATTTCTTTCATGAACTTTGGTTTGAAAACATAACCGACGCGTAGATTGCTGACGAAATAGGGATCGATGGAACGGTCTTTGCAAGAGGTGTTGTCGATATATTGGCGGCCGACAAACTGGGAGTTGAAGCTCGCACTGAATTGTTTCCAACTGAAATTGAACATGCTGTTGGCGATGATGTCCGGTGAAAAGGCGATGTCGGTCGTCCCTAATTCGTTGTGGTCCTCGCGCAGGAAGTTCCAGTCGGCGTCGTAGACCTCGATGCTTTCGGTGAAGTTCTTGATCTTGTTCCGGCTTAGTGTCAGGTTTCCGCTCCAGTCCAGCCAACGGGTGATTTCCACACCTCCCGTGAGTTCTATCCCCATCCGGTAGCTGTCCTTTATGTTGGAAGTGAGGGCTTCGCCGATTTCACTGATCTTTCCGGTCAGGATCAGCTGATTGCTGTAGTCCATGAAGTAAAGGTTGGCGCCGATGCGGAAGCGGGAGTTTCCGAAACCGTAGCCGGCTTCATAATCGTAGAGCGTCTCGTGCTGTGGGCGTTCGTCTCGGCCGGCTTCGGTGAAGTTGTCGCGGTTCGGTTCGCGGTTGGCTACCGAGAAAGAGACGAAAGCGTTGTGGCCACCCTTCTGGAAGTTAATGCCCGCTTTGGGGTTGAAGAAGTTCCAGTGCTTGTCGACATTCACGTGGTCGCCGGCTTTGTCGTCGCTGCCTTCGATCGTGTAGTGGATACCCCGGTACTGCATGTCCAGATAACCGTTCAGATTGGGATGGAGCTGGTAATTGGCCTTGGCATACATATTATAATCCAGTTTGTTGCCCGTGTTACGATAATATTCGTAGTCCGGTACGGGAAGGTTGTTCGATTGCTTTGCCCAGATGACACGTCCGAAATGGTCGCCGTCATAACGGTTGATGGCGGCTCCGGCGGAAAACTGCAAGCGCTCTCCCCGGTAGTTAGCGCTGTAGATCGCTCCGTAGAAGTCGTTTTCCAGCCACTTGCGGCGGACGAGGTCTGTCTTGGCGATGGTGTCTCCCTGGCTGTCGATATATAGGGGTAGCTTGTAGTCCTTGACTTTGGCCCCTCCTTTGTAATCTTCATAATAACCTGCCCCGTGTGTGTAATGGAGTGTCAGGTTCATGTTCCACAAATCGCTCAGACGTTGGCTGGCTGTCAGGTGGTAGTTCTGCTGTTGGTAGTTGTCCGTCTGATTTTGGTAATATTTGGTGACACCGTCTTCTTGATATTCCCCGCACGGGTTGTAGGTGCGGTCTGAGTCCAGCAGATAGGAGGGGACGCCGGTCCATGCCTGGTAGGTCTTCTCGATGCTGCCGAAAGTCTGGAAACGGATCAGCGTGTTATCCCCATAGTAAGCCGCCGAGGCAAAATAGGAGTGCATGTTGGCCTTGGCCCGGTCGATGTACCCGTCGCTCTGGATATTGGAATAACGGGCGTCGAAAACGAAATGGTCCTGTAGAAGCCCGGTTCCGAGCTTGACCATGTTTTTGACTGTTCCGAACGATCCGGCCGAGACCGAATATTCGGCATAAGGTTTCAACTCCGATTTCTGTGTCTGCATGGCGACGGTTGCTCCGAAGGCGGCTGCCCCGTTGGTCGAGGTTCCGGCTCCACGCTGTATCTGGATATTATCGACCGAAGAGGCGAAGTCCGGCATGTTCACCCAGAAGACTGTGTGTGACTCGGAGTCGTTTACCGGTACGCCGTTGACCGTGATGTTGATACGGTTGGCATCCGTTCCCCGGATGCGGAATCCGGAATAGCCGATGCCTGTCCCGGCATCTGATGTCATGATGACGGACGGCGATTGGAGGATCAGGAAGGGGATGCCTTGCCCGTCGTTCCGGCGGTTCAGCTCGTCCTTTGTCAGTTCACTGTAGGCAACCGGTGTCCCTTTGGCTACTTTGGTTGCGGTGACGACTACTTCGTCCAGCGAGATGTCTTTTGAAATTTTCAGAGAATCGGCAGGTCCGGCCGTTTTGCCTTGCGCCGACAATACCACTAATGATGAGGCAATAATAAGAACACTTTTCATCCTTTTTCTTTTTGATAACCTGAATTTTAAAAGGAATAGCAGAGGTGAGCTGTTTTTACTGAAGATACACTTTTTTCCCTTCGCCGGCATTACCCGTCCAGGTTCAATGGGTATGATCTCAGCCTGCCTTCCTGTTTCTTGGGCGTCATTCCGGCAAGCACCCCCTTATATTCGAGGGGCAAAGGAACGAAAAAAACGGGTAATGATCAAATACTTTAGGATGGCTACACCAAAAGAAGACCTTTTTTCGATATTTTCTTCCTTTCGTATTATCATTTCGATAGACCAAGAGGATATTTGCTATCAAATAGAATGTTAAAAAATATTACCCTTGCGGGTAATTTCCAAAAGATGCCCTATTAATTCAAATTAGATGGGATAGGGGTGTCATTTTGATACTACTCTCTTGCCGGAAATTTATCCTCTCCGCAAGAGAGTAGCTATTTTATATGATTATTGGTAATCCTCGCCAGTTTGCCACTCGTCGGCATTATTGTAGATGGCTTTCAAATGATCTACCCATACTTTGCGTATGGAGGCATAGTCGCCCAAACCGTTGATCGTACATTTATCGACATCCCCGTTGTGACTTTCGTCTGTGGCGATCTTGAAGCCCATCTTCAGCAATTTCAATCTCCAGCAAGCATCGGCGCCCGGAGTAGCTTCGCTAAAGTCGTCACCGTCTTCGATGCCCCACAGGTCGTTGTGGGCATGGTCGCCGGCGATAGACATGAAGGGAGCCAACGAGATCGTGATATCTGACGGTTGCAGGTTGTTGTCTTCGCAGTATTTTGTCAGTTTGGAATAAACACTTTCGGCATTAGGCGCAGGTAAAGGTTTTTCATCCTTGTCCAACGGCCAGAACAGCATGTCGCCATAGTCGACAGTCCCGACGAATACGTTTTTGTTAGGAGACAATGCTTGCATGGCTTCTTCCACTTCGGCGTATTTGCTGTTGGCATTGTAGTTCTTGTCCGGGTTGCCGTGTCCCATCAACAGGAGCAAATGTTTTTTGTCGGCCAGGTTGCTCTTGTAATGATCGTATAAGGCGGCAGAAACAGCTTGCACATCGTCTTCATCGTAAACCAGACAGGTACCTTTTGTCACTTGGACATTCGGGTATTGTTCGATCATGAAGTCTTTCTTGACCGTTTTGTTCATTAAGTTCAGATACTCTTCGCCGGGAATGATGTGTAAAGATTGTACGGCTACTTTTTTATAACCGGCTTTACCAATTGCTTTTAACCAAAGATCCGGTTGATAACGCTCGATACCTGTTTCGGCGAAGACACGATTCACACAGGTGTAAGATGTAAAAGCCAGATAGATGTCTGCATCAGGAAATGCCGTTTCGAAATCTGCCAACGTCTGATCGTAGGTCTTGATAGATTCTTTGAAAGTACTTCCGAAAGTACATAGCAGAATGGCTGTGTCGTGCTTTTTGTTCTTTGTCACGAATTCTTCTGCCGGGTTGGCAGATGTTGCATTGTCGTCATCGTCGTCACAGGATGTGAACCCTACTGTGGCTGCAAGTAATAAGCCTGCCAGCCATAAATGTTTAAACTTCTTCATTTTTACTGATTTTTAAAAGTGATTATTTTTGTTTATTCTGAAATTTAACGTTCAGCGAGAGGTATAAAGTCCGTCCGGGACTGGTTGTCCCCCGGTTCTTGCCGAAAGGTGTGCGGTCGATATAATTGAATATATTATCGATGCCGGCATTCATCCCCAGGTTCCATTTCTTCGTTTTCAGCAGCGAGCTTCTTACATTCAGGCGCCAGAGCTGATAGGCTTTTCCATTTCCATCCGTGATGTAATAGCGTGTGGACTGGTATCTGCCGAAAAGGCTGACGCCGACATCTTTGTGTGTCCAGGCTATTTTCCAGTTGGCATTGTGGTAGGAAGTCGCGTTGATCGGCAGATATTTCATGTAGTTGGGATCGTTCTGGTCTTCCGTGTACTGGGCTTTTGCATCCGTATAACTGTAGCCTCCTCCGATAGCCAGTGACGGAAGCACCTGATAGTTGAAGGTGAAGTCGGCTCCGAATGAACGGGCTTTGGCGAGGTTGTTGTATTTCATCGTTTCTTCTACTTCCAGGAATTTGTCTTCTGACGAAGTCGGGACGACGGTCAGGGCGATCATGTTGTGTATCCGGTTATAGTACCCGGTCACGGTTGCCTGGAATTTCCCGTTGCTGTATTCTACGCTTGCCGAACCGTAGTTCGAACTTTGGGGCTTTAGGTTCTCGTTGCCGTAATAAGCTTTCAGCGGTCCCATGATAACGGTGATATAATTCTGATAAAGTTCTTTCAAGGTGGGGGCTTTGAAGCCATACGAGTAAGTGGCACGTAGGTTGAAATCGCCAAGGCTGTACTTGGCTGATATTTTTGGGGTGAACTTTTGACCGAATTCTTTATGATGGACAAAACGATAACCGAGAGTCAGGTTTAGCCGGTTTGTTATCGACCATTCGTCTTGTGCATAAGAGGCTAAAGTATAGACGGATGCCTTCCCCTTTTTTAGGCGGTAAGGAGATTTCAGATAGTCGTGTTGGTGCTCGATTCCGGCACTTAAAATATGATTGTCTCCTAAATAGAATACCCCTTTGACATGGTTCAACCATCTGCGCTGCATGGTCTGTAATACGCGGTCGCCGGGGTAATTGACAACCCGCGTTCCATCGGGATGGAAAAAGTTGGTCACTTCTTGGCCCGTATAATCGAAATAGTAGTTGTACTGTCCGAAAGAAGCATCGGCGGTCAGATAGCTCCGTTTGTCGTTCAGCCTATATTTTAAGCCTAAGGCGTAATCCTGGTTCCGGTAGAAATAGTCGTATAAATAATATTTCCAGGGACCGACAGGACGGAAAATCCATTTCTGGTAATAAGAGGCATCGGCCGACAAGCTGAGTCTGTCGCTCGCTTTATAAGTGAAATTCTGGGAAAGCGTGAAGTTGGTGGAGCGGCTCACTGTTTTGCTCACGCTTCCTTCTTGCAGATCGTGGTGATACCATTCTTGAGTCGTGTTTTGCCAACCTCCGGTATGTTTCATGCTTGCGGAAGTGGTGGAGTTTAGCTTTCCGTTGCTGAACCCTATTATTTCGCTCTGGAGCAGGTCGTCGTAATTGCCGATGCGTGTCGTGTTGGAGACACTGACTTTATCGCGGTTCTTTTTCGTGATGATGTTGATGACACCCGCGATAGCATCGCTTCCATATAAGGAAGAGGAAGCTCCTTTTACAATCTCGATGCGTTCGATGGTTGCCGGGTTGATGATACTCAGGTCGTTTTGTCCGCCGATGTCGCCGTTCATCCGTTTCCCGTTCACCATGATCAGGATATAGTCGTTCTTCAATCCGTTTAGCTGGATATTGCTACCCATGTCTCCCGGGCTGAACGTGATGGAAGGGGAGAGGGCGCTCAGAATCTCGTCGAGGCTGCGTCCGTTGTATTGTTCCAACGCTTTCCCTGTGATCACTTCCGTCTGTACGGGAGCGTCTTTCAAATAATGTTCCGTTCCGGTACCTGTCACGACGACCTCGTCCAGGCGGATCTCTCTCAGATCATTCGTATCCGTGCGCAACACGGTTTGTGCGTGTGACGCGCAAAGAGAACAACCCGCAAGAAGGGCTGTCAGCCAACATTTCTTTTTCATGAAAAAAAGAGTTTTATTATGTATGTGTCAATAGCTTTCCTGGCCCCGGGAGAGTTATTATTGTCTTGCTTGGCAGGTTTCCTGACTTAGCCTTTTCGGAAAGCGGCCTTCCCATCCTTGCGGATAGTGGCATGGAGAATGCTTTCTTCTTTTTTTAATATGGCTTTACAGTAGCGGGCACTGTTCCGGATTTCCACCGGATTCCCTTTTATACAACTGTCGGATGGCAGTTATATCACCTAAGCGGAGGCAAAGATAGAGATTTATTTAGAAATGCCAACTATAAATTTAACTCTGCTTTCGTTTGGTTTAACACAACAACTCTTTCCTTTGTCGTGTTTCATTATCAATTTTATTAACGCCAAAAAAAATAGATATATGGAATGGTTTGCCAATTTGCTCCGGCATTACCCGGAGCTTGCCATCTTTCTCACGCTGGCTTTCGGCTTCTGGATCGGTAAATTCAAGATTAAAAAGTTCACGTTAGGGACGGTTACCAGCGTCTTGCTGGTCGGTGTGTTGATCGGGCAATTGCATATCGATATCGGGGCCCCGTTGAAATCGGTGTTTTTCCTGATGTTCTTGTTTGCCGTAGGGTATAGTGTCGGTCCGCAATTCTTCCGGGGATTGAAAAAGGAAGGTCTTCCTCAAATGCTTTTCGCCGCCGTCATGTGTATATTTTGTTTGATCGCTCCTTTTTTGTTAGCGAAACTTATGGGATATAACGCAGGCGAGGCCGCAGGATTATTGGCGGGCTCCCAGACGATGTCG
>ENA-OPCP01000605-OPCP01000605.1-human-gut-metagenome-genome-assembly--contig:-NODE-605-length-30067-cov-11.923531_pt1 | contig 30067 bp, 25 predicted proteins | sample MGYA00241563_ERZ501477 | MGnify/ENA primary metagenome ERZ501477 (study PRJEB25962, sample SAMEA2042572) | human gut metagenome | biome: human gut; feature: human-associated habitat; material: faeces... | reverse complement strand
GCATGAGAGCCGGTTTGTGAAACTACTTGTCCAGCAGAACGAGATCGGCGGCAAGCGAAAGACCGCCGCAGCCATCAAGCAGCTTGAACAGGCGCAGGAACGCATTTCTGAAATCAGCCGCATTATCAAGCGGCTGTATGAGGACAATGTAAACGGCAAAATCAGCGATGAGCGTTTCATGGAACTGTCGGCTGACTACGAAGCCGAGCAAGCGGAGCTGAAAAAGAGAGCCGCCGCCCTGCAAGCCGAACTGGACAAGTCACAGGCAGCTACCGTCAACGCCGAGAAATTTATGGGCATTGTCCGCAAGCACCTTGCCTTTGAAGAACTGACCCCCACTCTCTTGCGGGAAATGATCGAGAAAATTGTGGTGCATGAGTGCAGCTATGATGAGAACGGCACCCGCAGGCAGGACATTGAGATTTATTACAGCTTTGTCGGCAAGATTGACTTGCCCGAATAACCGCCCGACCTATCCGACACAATGGCCAAGTGTCGGATAGGAACGGCAAAATTTTTTGCACTTCTATTGCTTCTTTATCACACATAAGCAAAGTCGCAGGGCATGAAACAGCTCATGGCGGGCGGCGGCGTGGCACTCATCGGCATGACGCTGGTGCCGCTGCTCTCCGGGTTGTTCGGCTGATGGCGGCAAGATTCTTGCCCCGCGGGGCAGGAGGTGAGGGCGCATAGATTTCATTAAAAACGCGCTGACGGACTGGATAAAGGAAATACTGGCCGGTGGGATAATCTCCAATCTCACCGGCCTCTTTGACAACGTCAACGAGAACGTCTCGGGCATCTCCGGGCAGATTGGCCAGACGCCGCAGAACTGGAACTCGGACATCTTCAACATGATAGAGACGCTCTCCGAGACGGTCATCCTGCCCATCGCGGGCGTCATCCTCGCCATCGTCATGACGCTGGAGCTTATCCAGATCATTACGGACAGGAACAACTTCCACGAGATAGAGACCGCCGTCTTTTTCAAGTGGATGTTCAAGTCTGCGTGCGCCGTCCTCATCGTCACGAACACCTGGACGATAGTCATGGGCATCTTCGAGGCGGCGCAAAGCGTCGTAGCCGGGGCCGCGGGCGTGGTCGTAAACGATGCAACCGTTGACGTCTCGTCCATCACCGCGGGACTGGAAGAACGGCTCATGGAGATGGACATAGGGCCGCTTATAGGGCTGTGGTTCCAGAGCCTGTTCGTAAACGTCACTGCCTGGGCCGTCGCCATCTGCATCTTCATCGTCATCTACGGGCGTATGTTAGAGGTGTATTTGACCGCCTCCATAGCCCCAATACCCATGGCGACGATGATGGGCCGCGAGTGGGGCGGCATGGGCCAGAACTACCTCAGAAGCCTCTTTGCCCTCGCGTTTCAGGCGTTTCTCATCATCGTCTGCGTGGCCATCTACGCCGTGCTGGTGCAGAACATAGCGCTCGACGAGGATGTATCCAAGGCCATCTGGACGTGCATGGGCTACACGATCCTGCTCTGCTTTACGCTGTTCAAGACCAGCAGCATGGCGCGGAGCATCTTCGCAGCACATTAAAGAAAGGAGGAATCCAACTTGAATGAAGATAACACCGGCACGATGGACATGACCGTAAAGGTCTTTCCCGTGCAGAACAGCAAGAACCTGTTGGCAACGGCCAGCGTGACGCTCGGCGGCTGCTTCGCCGTTTGCGGCATTCAAATTCGTGACGGCAAGAACGGCACCTTCGTGTCGATGCCCCAGCGAAAGGACGCGAAGGGCGAATACCATGACATCTGCTTCCCCACCACCGCGGAGATGCGCCAAGCCATCAACGCAGCGGTTCTAGGCGAGTACGAGCGCACGGCTCAGCGCAGCTCAGTGCTCGGCGCTGTGCGGGACACGCAGGCAAAGCCCGGCAGAGTCCACGAGGGCGCTAAGAGCAGAGGCGAGGAGACGCGCTGATGCTGCGGATCGACACACACTAAGAAACGAAAGGAGCATTTACAATGCCATACATACCCGTACCAAAAGACCTCACGAGGGTCAAGACCAAGTTTCTGTTCAACCTCACAAAGCGCCAGCTCGTCAGCTTCGGCAGCGGGGCGCTCGTTGGGGTTCCGCTATTTTTCCTGCTCAAAGGGCCGCTTGGCAACAGCTCGGCGGCTATCTGCATGATCGTCGTGATGATGCCGTTTTTTCTCTTTGCTCTATACGAGAAAAACGGCCTGCCGCTGGAGAAGTACCTGCTGTACTTTGTCCGGGCGTGCTTCATACGCCCCAAGCAGCGGCCTTACATGACGAACAACTTCTATGCAGCCCTTGAGAAGCAGGACGAGCTAGACCGGGAGGTGCATAGAATCGTCCACCGCAAAACTTAACCGTTCACAACGCCGGGAGGTGCGCGCGGCCATCGCAGCCGCGAAGCGCCCGGCAAACGTGCTCTCCGCGCAGGACAGCATACCGTTTGAGAGGATGTTCCCCGACGGTATCTGCCGGGTGGAGGGCAATTTCTATTCCAAAACCATAGAGTTTCAGGACATCAACTACCAGCTTTCGCAGTCCGAGGACAAGGACGCCATCTTTGACGGCTGGTGCGAGTTCCTCAACTACTTCGACGCCTCGGTGCGCTTTCAGTTTTCGTTCGTCAACTCCGCCGCCAACAAGGAGACCTACCGTGAGCGCATCGTCATCCCCCTGCGCGGCGACGAGGACGACAGCCTGCGCATCGAGTACAGCACAATGCTCCAAAACCAGCTCGAGCGCGGCAACAACGGCCTCGTCAAGAGCAAGTACCTGACCTTCGGCATCAAGGCCGAGAGCTACAAGACCGCAAAGCCGCGGCTTGAGCGTCTCGAGCTGGACATCCTCAACAACTTCCGCAAGCTCAGTGTCAAGGCCGAGCCGCTGGACGGCAAAGCCCGCCTTGCCCTGATGCACGGCATCTTCCACATCGACGGTCAGGAGCCTTTCAAGTTCGATTGGAAGCTGCTCGCGCCCTCCGGCCTGAGCGTCAAGGACTTCATCGCGCCGAGCAGCTTTGCTTTTTCCTCGAGCCGCCACTTCCGCATGGGCGCGAAATACGGCTCCGTGTCCTTCCTCAACATCATCGCGCCGGAGCTGAATGACCGGCTGCTCGCTGACTTCCTTGAGATGGACAGCTCGCTCGTCATAGGGATGTACGTCAAGCCCCTCGACCAGATGAGCGCCATCAAGACTGTGAAGCGCAAGCTCACTGAGCTGAATGCGACGAAGATTCAGGAGCAGACGAAGGCGGTCCGGGCCGGTTACGACATGGACATACTGCCGAGCGACCTCTCCACCTACGGCAGCGAGGCTCAGAAGCTCTTGCAGGAGCTGCAAAGCCGCAACGAGCGTATGTTCCTGCTCACTTTCACCGTGCTCAACACGGCTAACAGCCTGCAAAAGCTCGAAAACACGGTGCTGCAGGCCAAGGGTATTGCGCAGAAGCACAACTGCCAGCTCGTGCCGCTGGACTTCCAGCAGGAGAACGGGCTCATGTCCCTGCTCCCGCTGGGAATTAACAAAATAGAGATACAGCGAGGCCTGACTACGTCGAGCCTCGCTATTTTTGTGCCTTTCACCACGCAGGAGCTATTCCAGCGCGGCGCGGGCGCGCTCTACTGCGGCGTGAATGCACTCAGCGGCAACCTCATCATGGTCGACCGGCTGAGACAAAAGAACCCCAACGGTCTTATCCTGGGCGTCCCCGGCTCCGGCAAGAGCTTTTCCGCCAAACGTGAAATGTTCAGCGTCTATCTGCTCACAAATGACGACATCATCATCTGCGACCCCGAGGCGGAGTATTGGCCCCTCGTCAAGCGTCTGCACGGGCAGGTTATTAAAATCTCGCCGGCCTCGAAGCAGTATGTGAACCCGATGGACTTGAACCTGGACTACTCCGACGACGACAACCCCCTGTCGCTCAAGGTGGACTTCATTCTGAGCTTCTGCGACATCGTCGTCGGCTCGAAGGAGGGTTTGAAGCCCGTGGAAAAGACCATCATAGACCGCTGCGTCCGGCTCGTCTACAGGGACTATCTCGCAGACCCGCGCCCGGAGAATATGCCCATACTCCAAGACCTATACGACTGCCTCCGAGCGCAGGACGAGAAGGAGGCACAGTTTCTGGCGACGGCGCTTGAGATTTACGTCACCGGATCGCTCAACGTGTTCAATCACAGGACGAACGTGGACATCGACAACCGTGTGGTCTGTTATGACATCAAGGAGTTGGGCAAGCAGTTAAAGCAGCTCGGTATGCTGGTTGTACAAGACCAAGTCTGGAACAGGGTCACTCGCAACCGCGAGGCGGGCAGAACCACGCGCTACTACGTCGATGAGTTCCACCTGCTGCTGCGCGGCGAGCTGGCCGCGTGGAGCGTGGAGATATGGAAGCGCTTTCGCAAATGGGGCGGCGTGCCGACGGGCATAACGCAGAACGTGAAAGACCTTTTGGCCTCTCCGGAAATTGAAAACATACTCGAAAACTCGGACTACATCTGTATGCTCAACCAGGCTCCGGGAGACCGGCAGATACTCGCCAAGAAGCTCAACATCTCACCGCATCAGCTCAGCTACGTCACCCAGGCCAACGAGGGCGAGGGCCTGCTGTTCTACGGCAACGTCATTGTCCCCTTTGTTGACCGCTTCCCCAAGGACACCGAAATGTACCGACTTATGACCACAAAACCAAACGAAATAAAAGGAGGAAATGCAGCATGACAAACACCAACATGGAGATTTTCAAGAACGAGGAGTTCGGCAGCGTCCGGGTAGTTGTCATAGACAATGACCCGTGGTTTGTAGGCCGCGACGTTGCCGCCGCGCTCGGCTACGCGAATACGAAAGACGCGCTTGCAAAGCACGTCGACCATGAAGACAAGCGGATAATTCAAAGGTCGTCTGGCGCGACCTTTGAGATTCCGGCGCGAGGACTGACTATTATTAACGAATCCGGCCTATATTCCCTCATGCTTTCGTGCCGCCTGGCGTCGGGAAAGCGCTTCAAGCGCTGGATAACCGCCGAAGTCCTGCCCACTATCCGCAAAAACGGCTTCTACATCACCGACCCGCTGCTCCAGCAGTTCGCGCGCGACCCGGACTTCGCCCACGCCGTCGTTGACGCGCTCTATGAACAAACCGACCGTGTGGTGCAGCAGGCCAGATACATTAAAGATTTCGTTGACCCTGCCGGCGGCGTCAGCCTGCGAGTGGCAGCGAAGCAGTTGAATGTGCCGGAGCACTGGTTTATACGCTTCCTCGTAAAAGGCAGATTCCTGTATCGCTGCGGCAGGTACTTGCTGCCCTATGCGGAAGTGAAAAACAAAGGCTGCTTTGCTGTCAAGGATGGTCAGACGCTTGTGACGCCAAAGGGCAAGGCCATGCTGCGTGACCTTCTCATGTGCCAGTGAGCAGGAAGCAGCGTCCTGAGCCGAAGAAGCCGCGCCCGTCGGCAAAGCTGACCGAGCTGCCGCGCGCCGCCGCGCACCGTGAGGCAGCGCAATATGAGGACGACAACGTCGGCGTCGAGGCCGCGAACCGCACGACGCAGGCGGTGGAGGGCGGTGCACGCTATGCGGCAAAGCTATCCGCAAGGCCGAGGCATGAGGTGAAATCCCAGGCGCATGGCGCGAAAGCGCAGCAAAAGCGCGGCATCAAGGACGCCTACACCAAGGCGCGGCAGGGCAAATCCACGACCACCGCTACGGCCAAGAGCGCAAAGAAGGCGGCGGAAAAGGAAAAGAAGACGGCGCAGTTCATCTACCGCCACAGAAAGGGCATCGGCATAGCCGCTGCCCTTTTCATTGTTGCGGCCTTCATCATGAACGCGCTCACGTCCTGCTCAGTGTTCCTGCAAGGCGGGCTATCCAGCGTCGGGATAACCACTTTCCCCAGCTCAGCCGAGGATATGCTCGCGGCTGAGGCGGCGTATGCCGCGATGGAGGCCGAGCTGCAAGCCTATCTCGACAGCTATGAGGCCGCGCACGACTACGACGAGTACCACATGGACATCGACGACATAGAGCACGACCCCTATGTGCTCATGTCCATACTCACCGCGTGGTTCGGCGGGGAGTGGACGATGGACGAGGCAGGCGACGTACTCGGCACCCTCTTTGACCGCCAGTACATCCTAACTGAGACCGTTCAGACCTACGGCGAGGGCGAGGATGAGTACACGGTCTGCACCGTCACGCTGGAGAACTTCGACCTCTCGCACCTGCCCGTATATATCTTCCCCGAGGAGAAGCTCTCGCTCTACGCCATGTATATGGGTACGCTGGGCAACCGTCCCGACCTGTTCCCCGACTCGGAGTACATAGCCAAGTACGAAAACGCCATCCTCGAACTTGAGATACCCGAGGAATACTTCGAGGACGAGCGCTTTGCAGCGATGATGGAGGAGGCCGAAAAGTACCTGGGCTACCCCTATGTCTGGGGCGGGTATAACCCGAACACGTCCTTCGACTGCTCCGGCTTCGTGAGCTGGGTCGTCAACAACTGCGGCCTCGGCTACGACATAGGCAGGCTCGACGCCGGAGGGCTTTACTACCTCTGCACGCCCGTGAGCGAGGCCGAGGCTAGGCCCGGCGACCTCGTGTTCTTCGAGCACACCTTTGAAGGCCCCTGGATAACTCACGTCGGCATCTACGTCGGCGACGGCTGGATGATACACGCCGGCGACCCCATCGGCTACATCAAGTTTATGGATTCGTACTACTCAGACAATTTTGTAGGCTTCGGGCGGCTCCCCGCCGTCTGAGGCCGGAAAGGAGAAACTTTGGACGCAAGAATACCTAAGCTGCGCGCCGAGGCCGCAAGGCTCAAGACGCGCATAGAAAATCTCACTGCGCGTTACACGGCGCTGACGGACAAGATAACCGAGCTTGAGAACCTCGAGATCGTGGGCCTCGTGCGCGCGGAGAACATGAGCATTGAGCAGCTCGCCGCGCTCATCAAGGGAGGTGCCGTCGATGCGTAAACTCGCACCGCTACTGTGCGCCGCCGCGCTCACGCTCTCGCTTGCCCTGCCTGCGGGCGCGTACTACGCCTCGAACGAGGACGGCGCGAACGAACCGGGCGGCCCCATGACGAGCATCAGCGTCACGACGGAACCGGTAGCAGAGCCTGAGCTGCCCTCGCTCGGCGGGCTGACGCCGGACGGCAACCTCGCGCTCATAGACGACATCCTCGACGGCAGCTACTACTCCAGCGAGGAGATAGGCGAGGGCGGCAAGATGCAGTTCGTGACCGTTGAGACGAAAAGCGGCAACGTGTTCTACCTCGTCATCGACCACAGCACCGGGGACGTGTACTTCCTGAACCTCGTGGACGAGTCCGACCTGCTCGCGCTGCTGGAGGACGAGGGCTACGAGGTCGAGTGCGACTGCAAGGTCAAGTGCGAGGCGGGTGCGGTGAACACCGACTGCCCCGTCTGCCGCACAGACCTCAAGGGCTGCAAGGGCGAGGAACCCGAGCCGACGCCCACGCCTACCCCGGCTGCGACATCTGAGCCGGAAGATGAAGGCGGCTTCAACGCGGCAGCCATTCTTCCCATCGTACTCATCCTGCTGCTCATCGCGGGCGCTGCCGCGGCCTTCCTGAAGCTCCGCAAGAAGAAGCCCGCCACCAGCGGCGACACCGACCTCGACGACTACGAGTTCCCCGAGGACGACGAGGAGGACGAGGCCAAGTGAGATACCGCTTCACGAATAGCCCCTTCGAGGCCCTGATGACAAAGATACCGCCCGCGCCCAAACCCGACCCGCCGCCCAAACCTCCCGAGGGCCACTTCTGCTACGGCTGCGCCCGCTACGGGCTGGGCTGTGTCAGACCGTGTTACAGGGACGCGGAAAGGAAATGAAACAACAAGTGCCGCCCGCACGGGCGGCACTTCTATTCACTACAGCTTCAGAAACTCGGCGGCGGTCACTATCTTCGGGTGCTTGATGCCGGATTCGAGGAAGTCCTTGTCTCCGGTCAGGAGCACATCCGCACCGCAGGCAATGGCGGCACGGAGTATGGGCCGGTCTGCTGCATCGCGCAGGCTCTGCTCCGATTCGATCTCCGGCTCTGGAACCGGCACAACCTCAATGGTCATAAGCGCAAGCGCAAGGAAGCTGTCCAGCGCGTACAGCTTTGTCGGAAACTTCCTGTTGAATACACGCCGCAGCTCGTCAAGATTCTGCTCGCACACCACGGCGTGATTCGGCTGCGTGACCGCCTTGACATAGGCCAGAAACGGCGTGCCGCCGGAACTGAGAGCCGCAGAAATGAGGATGTTCGTGTCTATGAGGACTTTCATTCGTCAGCACCCTCGCTGCGCATATCTGCGATGAGCGTGTTCACGTCATCCTCGTTCACAAGGCCGCTTCTCTGCGCCTCACCAGCCATTTCGTTTTGCAGCATCTGCATCGCATACACAGCCGAGTTCACCATGCGCACGCTCTGGCCCTCGACGATGAAGGTCACGCGGTCTCCACTGGATACGCCCAGTGCGTCACGCACGTCCTTGGGTATCGTTATCTGCCCCTTGGCCATAACTTTGGCATTGTCCATGAACACATCCATCTGTATCACCTCGGTATAGAAAGTAGGGATTACCCTACTTGTATTATATGCCGAGGCCTTTAATTATTCAAGGAATTTATATGAACAAAGGAGAACTGCAATTGAACAAACTCATAATAACCGAAAAGCCCTCCGTCGCGCAGGCTATTGCCGCTGTGGTTGGGGCGCTGGAGCGTAAGGACGGATACTTTGAGGGCGGCGGATATCTCGTCGGCTGGTGCCTGGGGCATCTGGTGCAGCTCGTAAGCGCCGAGGCATACGGCCCGCAGCTCAGCCGCTGGCGCGTCGCCGACCTGCCCATACTGCCCCAGGACTGGCTCTACAGAGTGCCGCAGGATAAGCGAAAACAGTTCGGAATCCTGCGCGGTCTGATGCTCAGAGACGACGTCTCCCAGGTCATAAACGCCTGCGATGCCGGACGCGAGGGCGAGCTTATCTTCCGCAACCTCTACGAACTCACGGGCTGCACAAAGCCCACGCTGCGCCTCTGGCTCAACTCGATGGAGGAAGCCGAGATACGCCGCGCCCTCGCAGACCTTCGCCCCGGCTCGGACTATGACCGGCTCTTTGCCGCCGCGCGCTGTCGTGAGCGCGCCGACTGGCTCGTCGGCATCAACGCCACGCGGCTGCTCTCCGTCACCTACCACCGCACCCTGAACACAGGCCGCGTCGTCTCGCCCACACTCGCGCTGCTCACTCAGCGCGAGGCAGACATTGCGGGCTTCGTACCCGAAGCCTTTTATACCGCCCAGCTGCACCTCGGAGAATTTTCCGCTGAGAGCAAGCGGTTCAGCAACAGGGCTGAGGCTGAGGCGGCTGTGGTCTCTGCCGGCGGCAAGTGCGTCGTGACAGCGGTCAGCACCAAGGAGAAGTACGAGAACGCCCCCGTGCTCTACGACCTGACCATGCTCCAGCGCGAGGCCAACCGCGTCCTCGGCTACACCGCCCAGCAGACGCTGGACTATGCGCAGAGCCTCTATGAGAAGCGCCTCTGCACCTACCCGCGCACGGACAGCCGTTATCTCACGGATGGAATGGCAGACGGCGTGAAGTCCCTCGTCCTCTGCGCGGCTGGCATCTGCGGCCTTGAGCCGCCGTTTGCCGTCTATGCTGAGCAGGTCTGCGACAGCTCCAAGGTCACCGACCACCATGCTCTCGTTCCCACCATGAGTTCCGCGGACTGCGAGCTTGACGCCCTGCCCGTTGGCGAGCGCGAGCTGCTCCGGCTCATGGCGGCACAGGTGCTCCGGGCCGTTTCCGCGCCCCACCGCTGGCTGGAGACGAGCGTCGAGCTTGCCTGCGGCGGCGTCACATACAGCGTTAAGGGCAAAACTGTCCTCGACCCCGGCTGGCGCGTCTACGACAGCGCTGAGCGCCGGGACAGCTCCCTGCCGGAGCTGCATGAGGGCGACGAACTTCCCGTCCTGAGCGCCGAGGTCAAGGAGGGCCAGACCTCGCCCCCGGCGCATTTCACAGAGGGCAGTCTGCTCGCTGCCATGGAGAACGCCGGGGATACGCCCGACGAATCCGAGCGCAAGGGGCTGGGTACGCCCGCGACACGGGCAGGCATCATAGAGAAGCTGGTGGCTGCGGGCTTCATAGAGCGAAAGAAGGCAAAGAAGAACGTGTCTCTCATACCTACGCAGACGGGCGCGGCGCTCTCAGCTGTGCTGCCGGAGCAGCTCGCCTCAGCGGAACTCACGTCCGAGTGGGAGCAGAAGCTCAGCCAGGTCGAGCGCGGCGAGCTTGCACCGGAAGCGTTCATGGCGGGCATAGAGAACATGGTACGCGAGCTGTGCGGCAATTACACGCCGAAACTGGCTTCGCCGCAGTTTCCCACACAGGGCGAGGTAATAGGCAAATGCCCGCGCTGCGGCTGCAACGTCGTGACAGGCAAGAAGGGCTATTTCTGCGAGAGCAGCGTCTGCCGCTTTGCCCTCTGGACAGACAACAAATTCCTCGCCGCCAAGCGCATCCGCCTGAGCAAGTCCCAGGCCGCCCAGCTCCTGCGAGACGGACGGACACACATCAACGAGGTCTACTCCGCCAAGCGCGACGCCTACTACCCCGCCGACCTCATCCTCAAAGACGACGGCGAGAGGGTGATTTACTGGCTGGACTTTGGGAGGAAGGAGAAATCCAATGCCTGAGCAGCAGCAGAAAAGCACCAGGGAACGTATTCAGGAGTTGACGGACGGCATTGACCGCGGCATCCGGGAGATGTTCGGTTCGGGCAGATACAAGGAGTTCCTGACGGTCATGTCCCGCTTCAACAGATACAGTCTCAACAACAGCATGCTCATCTTCATGCAGAAGCCGGATGCCGTAAGGGTCGCAAGCTACGACAACTGGAAGAACAAATACGGGCGTGGCGTGGTACGCGGCGAAAAGGGCATCACCATCATAGCCCCGGCCCCGTACAGGAAGGTCGTGGACACGCCCAAGCTCGACCCAAAGACCGGCAGGCCCGTCGTCGGGACTGCCGGCAAGGCTGTGACCGTTCAGCGTGAAGTTACCGTCCCCGCCTACAAGCCCACCGTTGTTTTCGACCAGTCGCAGACAGAGGGACGTCTGTTCCCGGAGGCGGAACCGTATAGTTATGGCCTGCTGCTCGATGCGCTGCGGCGCAGTCCCTTTGCATCAACAGAAATAGCCGGCAATGGTTTGAGCGAAGTACAAATGGTGAGCGACTGCATACACGGCATGGCGCAAAACGCGCTCAGCATCAAGGGCCACGTTGAAAAGGACGAACTTACAAGGCAGATAGAGGTCGAGAGCGTCGCCTACGCCGTATGCCAGTATTACGGCATAGAGACTGATGAGGCCAGTTTCGAGCGCGTCGCCGCATGGGCTGAGGGAAAGGAGCTGCCCGAACTCAGGGCCAGCCTTGGAGAGATAAACCGCGCATCCTCGCGGCTCATAGGCAGCATAGAGCGAGATATACGCGAGCTGAAGGCGGAGCGCGAGGCGCTGCTTGCGACGGAAGGATATTACCTGCACATTCAGCAGAGCGACGAGGGCTGGGACTACACGCTCTACGGCAAAGACAGTCTCAAGCTGCTCGACGGCGGCAGGCTGGACGCTCCTGAGCTGCGGCTCTCCGAGGCCGCGCAGCAGCTCTGCGAGGACATGGGCATATCCGGCCCGATGGAGGCGCTGCCCCTTTCCCTCACCGAGCTTTTGAAGGAGGAAAAGGCCGAGGCGAGGCCCTCCGTGCTGTCCAAGCTCAGCGAAATGCAGAACAGGCCCACCGCAAAAAGTACAGCGCGTGTGAGCGCAGAAAGGGAGCTTTGATGGAACATCTTACTTTTGAGGAGGAGACCCTCGCCGCTATCTACAACGGCGGCAGCCGCGAGGGGACTATTCTTAATCTCCGGGATATGCGCGGCTGTCTTGCAGCCGACGAGACGGAGCTGCTGGAGCTGACTGACAGCACGATAGGCAAGCTCGAAGCGATGTCCGACGCGGACTTCGCAATTTGATCCAACAGAAAGGAGGCGGGCGCGATGCCTGCTAAGGTGGACACTTACCTGGACCTCGCCCGCGAGACTGCGCAGGTGCTGGCGGGCAATGCGGGCGCTTGGACGACGTTTTTGGACACCGCGTCGCGGCTGTACAAGTACCCGTTCGCCGACCAGCTCATGATCCACGCCCAGCGGCCGGGGGCCACAGCCTGCGCGAGCTACGAGGTGTGGAACGATACCATGCGCCGCTATGTCCGGCGCGGCGCGAAGGGCATCGCGCTCGTGGACAACTCCGGCGACGCGCCGAGGCTCCGCTATGTCTTCGACATCGCCGACACCGGCACCCGGCGCAGCTCGCGCCCGTTTTCGCCGTGGGAGATAGGCAGTGGGAACGTTGAGGCGGTCTCGTCAGCGCTGGAGGACAGCTTCGGCGCTGAACGCGGCGTGAGCCTCGCTTCTCAGCTTGAGACCGCCGCTGCGCTGCTTGCGGACGAGTATTGGATGGGCAACAGCCGGGACATCCTCGGCATCGTTGACGGCTCCTCGCTTGAGGAGTACGATGACTTCAACATAGGAGTGTCCTTCCGCAATGCCGCCACCGTCAGCATAGCCCACACGCTGCTCCGGCGCTGCGGCTTCGAGCCGGAAAACTACTTAGAGCCGCAGGACTACGAGGCGGTCTTCGAGTGGGACACGCCCGAGACCGTGACCGTCCTCGGCACGGCGGTCAGCGAGATAAGCGGACAAGTATTAAGACAGATAGAGCGCACGGTGAGGCGCGAAGAAAGGAGCAGAACACATGGAACTGAATTATACGATGAAAGACGAAGTATTGCTGCCCGAGCTGAGCCTGCCCGAGACGGAGCCAATAGGCCGCTACGGGCGCATGAGGCAGCGCCACCTCAAGGAGCACCGGCCCATCCTGTGGAACCAGATGGTACTGAACGGGACGCTGTGGCCGCACCTGCACGAGATAGAAACGGCGGCGCAGAGCCGCAAAGACCTGATGCTGCCGAAGCTGGCGGAGGAAGCGGGCGCGACGGAGGCGTTGAAAGCCGCCGACCCGATGAAGTGGACGGGTCTCATGAACAGCTGCAAGGCCCAGGCCGAAGAAGCAGTTCTGAGCGAATTGATCTACAACTGAATCTTTTCGACGAAGCGGAGGACGCGCAAGCGCCCTCCGCTTTCTCTTTTCCGCAGGAGGTAATGGACGACGTGCTCCGGCTCGGCGGCAACACCGACGAGCTGCGTATGCGCGTGGTCGCGGAGTTTGAGAAGCGGCGCTCTATTGATGAAATAGCTGCCTTCCTGCCGATGGTCTACCGGGGCGGCAACGGCTTTACCATAGACGGCGTGAAATACGCCGTGTGGTATACCGAGGACGGCATCCGCGTTGCCCAGGGCGAGCAGGCGCAGTACGAGCGCGCGCAGCTCATACCGTTGGCGGAGGCCGCTGTGCGCATAGGCGAGCTGCTGGACGCCGGGCGCTACGCCACAAAGGTCGAAGTCGCCGGGGCCGAGGACTACGAGCGCGAGCTGATCGCACAGAAGCTCTGGCACCTGTGCCGAGACCTCAGCGAAGGCAATGAGGGCCTGCTTTCGAGCCTTGCGGATGTGTGGGGCGGCTACCCGGAGGCTGTGCAGCAGATAGCCGCAAAACTCGCAGACCCGGAGGGCCGCGAGGCGGTTTTGAGCGATTATCTCGACTTCCGCGAGGCTTACAAGACTGACCGCGGTGTGCTGCGCTTCCACTACCACGACGTTGACGGCATCTTCGTCTCCCTCGCCGCGCAGCTGCTTGATCGGCGCAAGTTTGCGTCGGACATGGAGCGCCTGCCCAATGCCTATGGTTTCATCACGCAGGACGAGATAGACAAGGTACTTTGCCGAGGCGGCGGACGCGCAGGCAGCAAGTGGCGCATTTTCAGGTATTTCACCGAGGAACACTCAAGGAGCGAGAAGGCCGCTGCGCTCAAAGAGCTTTACGGCACCGGCGGGCGAGGTCACGCGCCCTCAGGTGCATCGGGAAGCAACGAGTCGTATGACGCCAAAGGCATCCGCCTCGAAAAGCTCGGATGCGAGGTTGTGAACCTGAAATGGAGCGCTGTTGCAAGGCGCATAGACGAGCTCATAGCCTCTGACCGCTACATGACGGAGGCAGAGCTGGCGGAGTACGACCTGCACACCGCAGCTTACGCGAAGTACAGAAACATAAATACCAGCAACATCGAAGAAATAGTGCTCGTTGAGCAGGGCGGCAATTATTACACCTACAGGCCGGATGCGGAACAAGTCTCGCGGACGCTTGACCTGCGGGTAAAGCACGCGGGCGGGCTGGATTACGTCGTCATTCCCGGTGAGCAGCTCGACGACGCCCTTGAAAAGCTGCGCTGGCGCAGGGCCGTGAGCTATGTGGACGAGGCGGGTGTTGAGCACACGCTTCCGTTCATTATCTCGGACACAGAGCGCGAGCAGTACGAGGCGCAGCTCGTGGAGGCGCTTGTGAATGACAGCGCCTATGTGAACGCGGTGCGCAACTCGGACTGGCAAAATGCCCGCGATGAGGGCATTGCCGCCATCCGGCGCATAGCCGCCGCGAGCACGGATATGCGCTTCCTGAAACTCTATAACGACAACGCCGAGTTCCGCAACGGCCTGCGCAACGACGTGCTGGCAGCGGCGTACAAGGAAGTGTCCGAGCGTGGTAATGTTGACGTGGAACAGAGCGATACCTCACATGAGCCGACGCCCGTGGTATACATTCCTGTTGACGGCGAGTGGCAGGGGTTCCCGAGCATCGCGGCGGCGGAGGAAGCGGCTCTGGAGGAGTTCCAAAAGGAGACGCGGAGGCGGGCGCGAAACTTCCGCATCACGGACGAGCATCTCGGCGAGGGCGGGGCCAAGGCGAAGTGCCGGGCGAACATCGAGGCCATCCAGCTGCTCAAATACCTTGAGAGAAACGGCTTTCAGGCCTCGCCCGAGCAGCAGGTTAAACTCTCCGGCTACGTCGGCTGGGGCGGCATACCCGAGGTGTTCGACGAGAACAAACCTGACTGGTCTAAGGAATACGCAGAGCTTAAATCCCTGCTCACGCCGGAAGAATACGAGGCCGCGCGAGGTTCGACGCTCAACGCACACTACACCTCGCCCGCGGTCATAAAGGCCATCTACGAGGCCGTGGGCAGCATGGGCTTTGAGGGCGGGCGCATCCTTGAGCCGTCGATGGGCGTCGGCAACTTCTTCGGCCTGCTGCCTGAATCCATGCAGGGCAGCAAACTCTATGGCGTGGAGTTGGATTCGATCACCGGGCGAATAGCAAAGCAGCTCTATCCCGAGGCCAACATCACTGTCGCGGGCTTTGAGACGACGAACCGCCCCGGCTTCTTCGACCTCGCCGTCGGCAACGTGCCTTTCGGCCAGTACCAGGTACACGACCCGGAGTATGACCGGCTCGGATTCTCCATCCACAACTACTTCGCCGCCAAGATGCTCGACCAGGTGCGACCGGGCGGCATCGTGGCCTTCGTCACCTCGCGCTATACGCTCGACGCCAAGGACGAGAGCGTGCGCCGCTACCTCGCCGAGCGCGGCGAGCTGCTCGGCGCGATCAGGCTCCCCAACAACGCCTTCCGCGCCAACGCCGGGACGGACGTCGTCTCGGACATTATCTTCTTGCAGCGGCGTGAGCAGCCCTTAACAGAGCTGCCGGAGTGGGTACACGTCGGTACGACGCCGGAAGGCTTCACGGTCAACCGCTATTTCATCGACCACCCGGACATGGTGCTCGGCACGCCTACCGCCGAGAGCACGCAGTACGGGCGGCAGGACTACACCGTCGCACCCATCGAGGGCGCGGACTTGTCCGAGCTGCTTCACGAGGCCGTGCAGAACATCCACGGCGAGTACACCGAGCGCGAGATGGAGGAAGCGGAGAACACGGACATCCTGCCCGCCGACCCGGATGTGCGCAATTACAGCTTCACCCTCGTGGACGGCGAGGTGTACTACCGCGAGGGCGGCATCATGGTTCGCCAGTCTGTGAGCGCCGCCATGACCGAGCGCATCAAGGGCCTGATGGAGCTGCGTGACTGTACGCGAAAGCTAATCCAGCTGCAAACTGAGGACGCGAGCGATGGTGAGATAGCCGCCGAGCAGCAGCGTCTGAATACCCTCTACGACGCCTACACCGCCAAGTACGGCCTCATTTCGAGCCGCGAGAACAAGCGCGCGTTCTCGGACGACAGCTCGTATTACCTCCTCTGCTCCCTTGAAATCCTCAGCGAGGACGGCAAACTTGAGCGCAAGGCAGATATGTTCACGCGCCGCACTATTCAACCTCACCGCCCGGCGGAGCACACCGAGACGGCGGCAGAGGCGCTGGCCGTCTCGCTCAATGAGCTGGGCCGAGTGGATATGCAGTATATGTCCCGGCTCTGCGGCAAAAACGAAGTTGAGATCGCCGTGGAGCTTTCCGGCGTCATCTTCCGCGTCCCAGGCGAGGAACGTTACGCGACCGCCGACGAATATCTCTCCGGCAACGTGCGGGAAAAGCTCCGTGAGGCAGAGGCAGCGGCGAAAGCCGACCCGTCCTTTAATGTCAATGTAGAGGCACTGCGCGCCGCACAGCCGCGGGAGCTGACCGCGAGTGATATAGACGTGCGCCTTGGCGCTACCTGGATAGAGCCGCGCTACATCGAGCAGTTCATGGTCGAGACCTTCCAGCCCACATACTGGGCCTCGCGGAGCATGGACGTGAGCTACTCTCCCTACACTTCCGAGTGGCACATAGACGGCAAGAGCGCCGTCGGTGCGAACGACGTGAACGCCTGCTCCACCTACGGCACATCGCGCATCAACGCCTACAAGATTCTCGAAAACACCCTGAACCTCCGCGACGTGCGAATCTACGACAAGATCGAGGACGCGGACGGCGCCGAGCGCCGTGTGCTCAACGTCAAGGAGACCACCCTCGCACAGCAGAAGCAGCAGGTCATCAAGGATGCCTTCCGTGACTGGCTGTGGAAAGACCCGAAGCGCCGCGAGACGCTTGTAGCCAAGTACAACGAGCTATTTAACTCTACGCGGCCGCGCGAGTACGACGGCTCGCACCTGACGTTCCCCGGTATGAACCCGGAGATAGAGCTGCGCGAGCACCAGCGAAATGCCATCGCCCGCATCCTCTACGGCGGCAACACCCTGCTCGCGCACGAGGTCGGGGCCGGGAAAACCTTCACGATGGCTGCGGCGGCTATGGAGGCCAAGCGCCTCGGATTGTGCCGCAAGCCCATGTTCGCGGTCCCGAACCACCTCACGGAGCAGTGGGCAAGCGAGTTTCTGCGGCTGTACCCATCCGCAAACGTGCTCGTGGCCACGAAGAAGGACTTTGAACCGGCGAACCGCAAGAAGTTCTGCGCCAGGATCGCCACCGGCGACTACGACGCGGTCATCATTGGGCACAGCCAGTTTGAGAAGATTCCAGTGTCGCAGGAGCGCCAGGAGCGTTTGCTCAGGAGCGAGATAGAGGACATAACCGAGGGCATAAACCAGCTCAAGCGCAGCAGCGGCGAGCGTTTCAGTATAAAGTCCATGGAAAAGACGAAGAAATCCCTTGAGGCCAAGCTCAAGAAGCTGCTGGACAGCCCCAAGGACGACGTCGTCACCTTCGAGGAGCTCGGTGTTGACCGACTGTTCGTGGATGAGGCGCACAGCTACAAGAACCTTTACTACCACACGAAGATGCAGAACGTCGCGGGCCTTTCGAGCGCGGAGGCGCAGAAGTCTTCGGACATGTACATGAAATGCCGCTACATGGACGAACTGACCGGCAGCCGCGGCGTCGTGTTCGCCACCGGTACACCCGTCTCAAACAGCATGACGGAACTCTACACCATGCAGCGCTATCTTCAGCACGACACGCTGGAACGCCTCGGCCTCGGTCACTTCGACTCGTGGGCGGCAAACTTCGGCGAGACCGTCACCGCACTTGAGCTTGCGCCTGAAGGCACCGGCTACCGTGCTCGGACGCGGTTTTCCAAGTTCTTTAACCTGCCGGAACTGATGAACCTGTTCCGCGAGGTCGCGGACATCAAGACCGCCGACCAGCTAAACCTGCCCTCGCCGGAGGTAGTGTACCACAACGAGGTCTCACAGCCGACGGAGATACAAAAGAAGCTCGTACAGGAGCTATCCGAGCGCGCGACAAAAGTCCATGCGAGAACGGTGGACCCAAGCGAGGACAACATGCTTGCCATCACAAACGACGGGCGCAAGCTCGGCCTCGACCAGCGCGTGGTGAACCCGCTGCTGCCCGACGCTGAGGGCACAAAGGTCAACCTCTGTGTAGACAACGTTTTCCGCATCTGGCAGGACGGCGCGGGCGAGAAGCTGACGCAGCTCATATTCTGCGACCTGTCCACGCCCGGCAAGGGTTTTAACATTTACGACGACATAAAAACGAAGCTAATCTCTCGTGGCGTACCGGAGGAGGAGATAGCCTTCATCCACGACGCCAACACTGATGAGAAAAAGAAAGCTCTGTTCTCCAGAGTGCGCTCCGGCAATGTGCGCGTGCTCTTGGGCTCCACGGCCAAGATGGGCGCGGGTACGAACGTGCAGGACAGGCTCGTCGCCCTCCACGACCTCGATGCTCCCTGGCGTCCCGGCGACCTCGAACAGCGCAAGGGCCGCATTGCACGTCAGGGGAATATGAACTATACCGTACATGTGTACAGGTACGTCACTGAGAACACCTTCGACGCCTACCTCTGGCAGACTCTTGAGAACAAGCAAAAATTCATAAGCCAGATTATGACGTCGAAGTCTCCCGTGCGCTCGTGTGAGGATGCGGACGAGACCACGCTTTCCTACGCCGAGGTCAAGGCGCTGTGTGCGGGAGATCCAAGAATAAAAGAGAAGATGGACCTGGACGTGCAGGTCGCCAAGCTGCGGCTGCTTAAGTCCAGCCACCAAAGCCAGAAGTACCAGCTGGAGGATCGGCTGATGCAATACTTCCCGCGCGAGATAGCCGCGACGAGAGTGGCAATCATGGGCTGCGAGGCGGACGTCGCCACGCGCGACGCCCATCCCGCGCCCGCGGACAGCTTTGCCGGCATCGAGCTTCGAGGGCAGCACTACGACGAGCGCATTGCCGCGGGCGAGGCGCTTTTAAATATCCTGCCCATGGTGCAGGATACTCAGCCCGTCCACATCGGCTCCTTCCGTGGCTTTGACGTGGAGGTCTCCCTCGAACAGTTCAGCAAGCACGTCCTCACGCTCAAGGGAACGCTTGAGCACCACGTCGAGCTGGGCGCGGATGCGAGGGGCAACGTCACCCGCATTGAGAACGCGCTGACGGCGCTGGACAAGAAGCTGGGCGCTCTCAACACGCGCCTCTCCGACCTTCAGCGTCAGGTCGAGAACGCCCGCGAGGAGCTGGAGAAACCCTTCCCGCAGGAGGACGAACTGCGCGAGAAATCCGCCCGGCTGGTCGAGCTGAACGCCGAGCTGGACATGGAGAACAACGCCGAGCCACAGGAGGCCGAAAAGCCCTCGGTGCTCGCCAAGCTCAAGGAGCCTATACCGCTGTATGAACCAAAACCCCACCAGACAAAGGAGGCTTGCAGATAAATGGACAAGTTGGAGCAGCTGCTCACTAAGATGCATTCTGAGTTTGCCGAGTATGAAGCCTGGCTGTTGCGGCAGCCTGCGAGCGTCATACTCGAAAACGCCTTTCAATACACGACCAAGCAGGACATCCTGATGCACGCGGAGTCCGTGGATCTGTCCCCGTCGCAGCTTGAAACGCTGCTGCACTCACGAGCACCGCTGGAGGCAGTGTTCGAGACTTACCGCAATACGGACAGCGACCTTCTGATGCTCGAAATGCATGACGCAATGGAAACCTGCGCCGATGATACCATGGCCGTTCAGCGTACCTCCCCGGTCTACACTCAGCCGCCGGACTATGCACGCGAGCGCGGTGAGCTGGACAAGTACCGCGAATCCAAGCGCCTGAACGTGCTCTGCAAGGAGGCCATAGAGCAGTCCATAAAGGACAATTACAAGGACAACCGCCTCGACGCCGACGCTGTCTGGCGCGACGTCACCGCGCAGTTCGGCAGCAAACGCGCGGCCTTCGTCCTCGCAACGACGGTCAGGGAAAAAGACTTCGACGGACGCTTTTCCGGCGAGAACAAGGCCTGGGCCAAGTCCCAGCCTCTCCCGCCCGACCCGGAGCGCCGGGGCCTGTATTGCAGCTACGTTGTGGACAAGGCGCACCCCGTCCTCACCGACGCCCTCGTCACCCACGCCCGCCGCGAGCTGGAGAAAAAGCCCTCGGTCATGGAGAAGCTGCAAAGTGTCGAGATGCTGCCGAGAGCTGCGATGAAAGTTTCAGTACCGGAGCTGTGAGCCGGAAGCGAAACGTCAAGCTGGAGTTTTGGGTCACGCCCGACGAGAAGGAGCAGATCGAGCAGAAGATGGCTGAGCTCGGCACAGGAAACCTCAGCGCCTACCTGCGCAAGATGGCCATAGACGGGCGCATCCTGAAGCTCGACCTCCCGGAGCTGCGTGAACTGCTCTCGCTCATGCGCCGGTACAGCGGCAACCTCAACCAGATCGCCAAGCGCGTAAACTCTACGCATCGCGTTTATTCCGCCGACCTGGAGGACATACAGACGTCACAGGCAAAGCTCTGGCGAACTGTCCGTGACCTGGTGCTCAATCTGGCAAAGCTGAAATAACGCGCCGTATCCTTGCGCTGTCCGGCGAATCATTGTATCCTGAACACGGAGTCCTGTAAACAAAAGTCAATAACTAAAACGAAAAAAGTCCAACAAAATTTGCAGAGCTGGAAAAGGGCATGACAAAGCTGACTGGAGAAAAATCGCTTCACCAGCCTGAGTGAAAGTATTGAACAGTTCAGCCTTGCGTGTTCTTCTGGTGCGCGTCAAAAGTCTCCAGGCATTCCTTCACACGAGCATAGTAGATACGCAGGAACTTGTTCTGTGCGGCGGTCATGTAGACAAAGTAAGGCTTGCCCTCCGCGCGTTTCTTATCGAGAAACTGGTACACCGGCTCGTCTGCCGGCGCTTTCCTGAGATATGTGCAGACAATCTGGTACAGCGTTTTCCGAAGATGCGGCGAACCACGCTTTGTGGTCGACGTGCTTTGTGTCTCATGCTTGCCGGATTGGTTCACAGCCGGGTCAATGCCAGCGAAGCCCACAATGGAACTGCGGTGCGGAAAGCGGCGCACATCGCCAATCTCAGCCATGAGCTGCGCAGCTGTGGTTTCGCCAACGCCGTACATGGCGCGCACGGTTTCGTACTCCGGGAGCTGTGAGGCGAGTCGTGTCATCTCTGCCCGCAGAGCAGCCAGTGTGGTCTTGCCTGCGAGAAGCTGCTGCGCGGCTGTAACAATGAGCAGCTTGGTGTTGTCGTTCTTCGGTAGTGTAGTGAAATGCCCACAGCTGCTGGCATAGATGTCCAATGCTTTCTCGACGCTGCAATGGTAACCTTTGCGTTTGCACCATTTCTGGTAGCGCTCTGTGAACACCTTCTCGCTGACGCGGCAAATGCAGTCGCAGTGCCAGAATGTCATGACAAAGTCCACCCATTTCTGGTGGCCGTCTGCACGCTCCGGGCTGGAGAACAGTTCGTTCACGCCGGGAAAGGTCTTGTCGGTCAGAGAAATGAGATTATTTTGCAGCGACACCACCGTTTTCATGTAGAGGTTGTACTGGCGGCTGCACAACTTCAGTTGTTGCCTTACAGTGTCCATGGGAGTATATTCCCGCAGATCCACCCAGTTGTCAAGGCCGTACTTGGCAATCTTCATGGCATCGGCCTTGTCGGACTTGACCTTGCGAATGGAACCACCTCCGCTCTGCTTGATGTACAGCGGATTTAGGACACAGACGTAGATACCGTACTCATGCAACGCTGCCGCAACCGGCTCATGGTAGCGACCGGTGGCCTCCATGACAACGCGAGTATCTTCCCCCAGCGCAAGGATGGCGTAAGCCATCTGCTCCAGACCAACCTCGGTGTGGAGAAATCCCTGTGGCAGCAATGCTACTTCACCCATTGGCCGCAGGGCAGCCACCATGCTTTTCCCTTTGGAAACATCAATTCCAACTGCGTTCATATCGCTCCTCCTTCTGATTGGATATGGCTTTCCACCCTTTACTCATTGCCTGTTCAATCTCCTGGGTGACGCGAGCGCACAAGGCGGCTCTACCTGCGCAAATCGAATGCTGCGAACGAGAGAGGCGGCTGACTGACTCCGTGGCGGACGTGTTGGACCAAGGTGAGTTATGTCAGGCCATTTATCTCTCATTCTAACAGCTTCGGCTTTGAGATGGAAAAAGACGCGGCTGGCGGCCGCGCCTTAAACCGTATCTTTATTGTAGGAGGTGAGGAAAATGCGTATCCTTTTGAAAATACTCTGCGCGCCCGTTGTGGCCGTGCTTGCGGTGGCGGGCTGGTTCTTCACGTTTTTGCTGAGCATTTCCGCCGCCGTGCTCGGCATTGCGGCGGTGGTGCTGGGGCTGCTGGGGCTGTTCATTCTCATCCTGGACAGCGCCGTGAACGGCGTCATCGTGCTGGGCGCCGCCTTCCTCATAAGCCCATACGGGCTGCCTATGCTCGCTGCGTGGCTCATAGCCCAGCTGCACGGGCTGAGGTACGCCATCCAGGACGCCGTGTATAGCTGAGGGGGTGGCGGCATAGCGGTAACGCGGATCATACCCATGCACGGCGGCAAGAGCGTGGCTTCGGCGCTCAAGCTCCGCACGGGATATGCGATGAACCCAGATAAAACTGAAAACGGAAAACTTATCTCCGCGTTCGCCTGTGACCCTCACACGGCGGACGCGGAGTTTTTGCTGGCCAAGCGCCAGTATAAGCAATTCACGGGCCGCGAGCAGACGAGCGACGTCATAGCCTACCAGGTGCGACAGTCCTTCAAGCCGGGTGAGATATCGCCGGAGGAGGCTAACCGCATCGGCGTGGAGTTCGCCGAGCGCTTCCTTAAGGGCAAACACGCCTACATCGTCTGCACCCACACTGACCGCCGGCACATCCACAACCACATACTTTGGAACTCCACGACGCTGGACTGCCGGGGCAAGTTCGACAACTTCTGGGGCAGCTCGCGGGCGGTGATGGCGCTGAGCGACACGCTCTGCATCGAGCACGGGCTGTCCGTCGTCGAGGCTCCGAAGCGACGCGGCAAGAGCTACAACAAGTGGCTCGCGGAGCAGCGCCCGAGCCTGCTCATAGACATCCAAGCGAAGCTCGCCGAGGGCAAAGGCGCGGGCTATGAGCGCTGGGCGAAGGTGTTCAACCTCAAGCAGATGGCGCAGACCATAAACTTTCTCAAAGAGAACGGCGACATGGACTTCGATGAACTCTCGCGCAGAGCCGAGGCCGCGAGCGAAAAATGCAGCGCCCTGACCGAGAAGCTGAAAGCGACGGAAGCGCGTATGTCCGAGGTCGAGGAGCTGAAAAAGCAGGTCATAAACTACCTGCGGACGCGAGAGACTTTTCGCGCATATAAAGCCTCCGGCTACTCGAAACGGTATTTAGCCGAGCACGAGCAGGAGATACTTCTGCACCGTGCGGCAAAAAAGGCGTTCAATGACCTGGGGTTGAAAAAGCTGCCCACGGTCAAGGCTCTGCAAGCTGAGTATGCCGCCCTCCTCGCTGAAAAGAGAGCTGCATACCCGGCCTACCGCGAGGCCAGAACCGAGATGAAAAAGCTCCTGACCTACCGCGCCAACGCTGAGGCGATCCTCGGCATGAACGCAAATACCGGCAAGAGACAAAAAGAGCATGAGCAGCGGTGAACAAAATGTATAGACCGTATGCTGTCAATAGTGCTGTTTCTAGAACATTGAATTAGTACGGCAAGGGGAGGTTGCTCTCTTAACTAAATATGGCGAATAAATTGAGACCTAGTATTGAAAATGTCCTATGCCGTCTGTGCGAATTGATAAGATAAACAGTACCAATCCATTTAACATGTTCAAAGCATTAATTTTTATTATATAAAATCTCGCTACATTTTTATAATTGAATCCGAATGTACAACGATATAAAATGATATGAGAATGAACCAAGACGAAAGAAGGTTTGATGTTCGTGGCTCGGGCTCGCTTTGAAACAAGCCAGAGAGGAAAAAGCCGGACGCAAGCCTATGTGGCGGAGTTGGCCGGCAAGACTGACTGCACCATTATGAACATTGAGAATTAAGGCCAGCGCCCCAGCTTCAACCTGTTTTCAAACTCGTCACTTTGCTTGAAATTCTTGTAGATCAGTTTTTCTGTATAGAAGGGCAGCGTGGAGAGAAAAGCTTTTATCACCTCTAAAACAAATACAATTTTTTATCATATCTTTGGTGGTAAAATAAAGCATTGTCTTTGATAATACTATTTGCTTCTTTTTCTGTGTATGTTCGATTCGGTTTAATCCGTAATGCTATTCTTTGCAGTGCTATAATTCTCATCGGCCTTTTGGATGGATGCCAAAGTAATTTCCTACTTTTATCAAGTAAATGGCTGCTTTTTTGATATTTCTTCTCCATTTCTGCATCTCAATTTTGTTTTTAGCTCAGCCGTGTCAACTCTTTTGTCAATCTATCAATGTTCTCCCCAAACCATTCAAGAAGTTTTGAGGACAAATTAGCTTGCGCCAAAAATATTCTTCTATTTCTTGTTGGAGATGCATAGTACTGTCCATAAAAATTGCTTACGGCACAAAATTGAAAAAACATTCTTCCCATATTCTCTAAATCATATGGATTGAGTTTAGCGTGGCTTAAGTAGATCTTTACATATGATACGAAATCCTCGATATCAATTTTCCCTTCTGAACATTTTGGAGAAGCATATACATAAAAGCGGATCAATTCCCATATAACAGGATGTTTGCAGCTAGTTGTCCAGTCAATGCATCCATTTATTCTTTCTTCACCACAGATAAGCTGCGTTATGATAAAATCTCCGTGTGTATTTGCATAGGTAAATCCAGCCATATCAAAAAGATATGGCTGCATTTTTTCAAGAAAATACATATTAGATTTTATGCGCAGAGCAATTTCAGTATCGCCATTTTCAATAGCTTGATGCAACGTTTTTTCATATCCATGAAGCGTATTTTCAATCGTACGGTTTTGAAAAAACTGTTTATCAATTCCATACAAAAGGGGCGGGTAATCTTTTAAAACAGTATGGATTTTACCAAGCAACTTGGCTGACTCTTCCATCAACCATACAGGAGCTTCGTGATAATCATATGTGATTCCGTCGATGAACTCCTGTACATGGTATCTTCGGCCATTTTCATCTACAGATATTGGATCTCCCGCACGATTATTTATGATTTTGCTGACAGGAATACCATTTTGGCTAAGAAACAAACAAAGGTTAAATTCGTTTTCAGGATGATTCATACTGTTTTCTGTAAAGTACTTTACAACATATTCACCTTTATCTGTTTTTATAAAGTAAGTAATGCTCCCAGCACCGAATTTGGATTCATTTATCTCTGTGATGTCCAACCCATATTGTTTATAGATACGATATTTTAATTGCGCATATTCCACTTGTTTCACTAGTTTGTCCATTGTATTGCCCATCTTGTCCATCATGTCAAATAACGGAAGCCGTTCGCCCAAAAGCAATTCATTCACACTAATACCCAATAGATCGCACAGCGGCAACATCAAAGAAACCTCAGGCAACCCGTTGCCGCATTCCCATTTAGAAACGGTCTTTTCACTAATTCCCATCATTTCAGCAATTTGATTTTGCGTATAGCCTTTTTCTCTTCTCATAGAACCAATAAAGGATCCAGTTTTTTTCTGATTCATGTAATCACCCCTCGATATGGTTTTATTATACTTAATCTGATTTATATAAACACCCATGTTCCGTAGAGCGGCCCAGATAAGGTAGAATAAGCTTAGCAGATTAAAAATGGACAAAAAGAGACATGGTTTGCGGATCTCCGCCAGAATGAAGCTGCGATCAACCATTCTGAGAGGAGACAGCAAACCATGTCCGGAAAAGCTGTAAGCCTGAACAAATCAGAGTGAGCGTATACTCATTATCTCAAATTGAGATCCACCAAAACACTCCGAACTTATCAATAATTGTAGCACAACGCTTGCTCCAGGGAAGTTCATGCAGCGGCTCTAAAACAATGCCCCCATCGCTCAAAACTTGAAAAGCTTTGTCAACCGCTTCGACGGTGCCCATTTCAAATACATCAAACGTCATTGTCTCCCATCTGTTCTTATGGACGACACTGACGTCGCATGGGTTTTGCGCTTCCGACAGCGCCAAAAAGAATTCTCCATTTACAGATAGCTCACAGTGCTCGTATTCGGTGTTATCTTCATTTATTAACTCAAGGGTTTTTTCCGCACCAAAGGCTCTGCAATAGGTCTCTGCTGCTTCAAAGCTGTTCTTTACATATACCTGTGGGTAATTTTTCATAAGCGCCTCCTTTGATTAAACTGGCTTCTTATTTGCTTTAAATACATCGCCACAAAGCCTGAGCTGCTCAATGGCTACCTTCGTATTGATTTGGAACATACGGGAGTATTCCCCAAGTAATATCATCACTTAAATACTTGTCTGTGTGTATCATCGAGCGATAATCCGCAGTTGTCGCTTTTATACAAGGATAATTCTCACACTCTCTACATATCTTTTTTTCTTTTGATTTCATACATTTTTTTGCATAACATAAATCATCGTCTTTACAATAGCAACTTGGAGTTTCACAACCGCCACAACGCATACTCCACTCTGCAATTCCCCACATATTATCCAAATGAGGTATCATAGTATTTCTCAGTTCTTCATTCAAATCCACATAATGAACGCATAAATCACAACGTTGTCCACACATAGAATAAATGGCAGTTTCCTTGGGGAATTGTTTTCGATTAGGCTTTTTCTTAATTTGTATTAGTTTTTTTACCTCTTCTAACTGATCCAAAGTTATTACATCTATAAACAACCATTTTCCATCGTGATAAGTCTTTGCTTCGTCATAACAATCACAAATAAATTGGGAGAACATTTCTTTTTGCTCTTCAAATACTTCGCGTTCTTTCTTGCCAAATATAATTAAAAAAGTAAATCTATCATCGCGTAGATAAACCGTTAATATCGTTTTTTGCCCTAATTTAAATTTCAACTCATCTTTTCCGTTGCCAACCTCGTCCAAACGATATGTGCCACGCATAAAAATCATTGCCTCATGACTAATTTGCTCCAATATATTCATAATGCTATGAGCGCCTCCTCCAATTTACTGTTTGCGCCAAAATATACTTTTTTCTCCACAGATAAGCTGCGTTGTGATAGTCAAAAATTACCCGTGCCAACGTGCCCGGGCAGTTTCCCTTGCGGCTCATGCTCTGGAGGCTCCCATTTTCCTGAGCAACCGCAGGATGCGCCGCCGCGCAGAATGTGCGCTCTCCGGGGCTTGCCCCGGAGGTCGTTTTTCGTGAGTGTCCGGACACTCACATTGCTTGCTGGTACAATAACCTCGTAAACGGCGGGGTTGCAGCTGTTTCATCCGCATGATACGCTTCAGACAAAAAGCGGGGCGAAAGTGGCAGAATTGCTTGCTGGGTTTTAGCTTAAATTACCCTCAGTGTAGACAGTCCGTTCATCCCGCGGGAGTCTTTTCTTTTAGGCTGGATGGGTGCGGCCCTGCCGCTTACCCGCGTATTTCACGCGCATGTCAATTCCCGCATCAGGATGTTGTCCCGCATAGGAGGTTATTTCATGAAAAGCTTCGTTCCAGTAGCAGGTGTTGACGTCAGCAAGCGTTTCAGCGACCTGTGCGTCCTCAGTCCGGACAACAATGTGCTGCTCAGGCAGAAAATCTACCATGACATGGTCAGCATGAAGCTTGCAGAGAAAAAGCTGCATGAGATCGAGTTGGAATGCGGAGCAAGGCCAGTAGTTGTCATGGAATCTACGTCGCATTACCATCTCATCCTGTTCCAGTTCTTCACGGATGCAGGCTTTGAAGTCGTTGTGGTCAACCCCATACAAAGCGGAGCATTGAAGAACATAAATGTGCGTAAGGTCAAGAATGACCGCGTAGATGCGTATCGTATAGCCATGCTCTACAGACTTAAGGTTTTGCGGCCGTCGCAAATACCTACGAGCTCCTTGCGCGGCCTTCGTCTGCTCACACGCCAGCGCAGCGAGCTCAAAGGCGACGTTGCGCGCTTCAAAAACAGGATGACGGCATATCTGGATCAGATCTTCCCTGGATATGGCGAGGTGTTCTCTGACGTTGGAGGAAGTGCATCGCGCGCAGTTTTGCATATGTGCCCGACGCCTGAAGAGCTGCTGAATGCAGATGGGAGCCTGTTGGCCAAAGTGATCTGTGAAGCCGGAAACAAGGGGCCAAAGTTTGGAGCTGAAAAGGCTGCGAAACTCAGAGAAGCATCCGGATCTGCCCAAGTGATTGGCGTCAGGTCTGCGAGCAACGCCAGCCTGATCAAAAATGTGCTGGACATCATTGAGGGGCTGCTCGCCGCCATACAGCGCATTGAGGGAGAAATAAAGGAGTTGGTAACGCAGGACACACGCCTTGACGAGGACGTAAAACTGCTTTGCAGCATTCCCGGCATCGGTTTCAGCTCAGCGGTGGTCATAGCGGCTGAGATGGGAAACATATCTCTGTTCAGAAAGCCTAAGCAGCTTGCGGCATATTTCGGCCTTGACCCGGGCGAGAGACAGTCAGGAACGTTCAAGGGCCGCAAGAACAAGCTGTCCAAGCGCGGGTCGCCGCAGGTTCGCGCCGCACTGCACATGGCGGCGGTGAGCAGCGTTTCACGAAAGAGAGACGGTACATACAGAAACCCTGTCCTGGCTGAATACTACGAGAGGAAGTGCGCTGAGAAACCGTGCAAGGTTGCACGGGTAGCAGTAATGCGTAAGCTCTCGAACATCATCTACGCAGTGCTGCGTGACCGCAGACCGTTTGAACTCCGCACGCCACAGGAGCATATGGCGCTTCTCGCTGCGGCATAAGGGTTGAATATGGTACTCAGGCTCACGTCAGATGCCGTGAGCCTTAACGTTATGCGCTTTTTTGCGGAAGCGCCTAATAATTATTCCCTTGACTTTGCTTAGCTGGTCTACAATATGCTTGACCCCAAAAGCAGCATGTTAAAGAATGTGCTGTTCAGCGGTTCTTACCAAAGCTACAATGAGAGGGTAATCGGCCTTTCGAAGCATTGCTTGAGCTAACCACGCTCGATGGTGCAAACTGTCAGCCGGCCCTTTCATTGTAGCGTTCGATTGATGCAGGTTGAGTTATCGGAGTGATCCGTACATTCGTGTAACAAAGCAAGCTGAACAGGTAATGAACTGCGGCGGTCGCCGATTATGAATCTGATTGGGAGGACTGCCTATGAACACAGGAACGATAACTGCCGTTGGAATCGATGTATCAAAGCACAAAAGCACAGTCGCTGCCCGCCGTCCGGGAGGGGAAGTCGTTCTTCTGCCGTTTGATGTTGAGCATACTGCAGAAGGCCTTAAAAAGCTGGTCGCGAAGCTCAGGCAACTTGACGGAGAGATCAGGATCGTTATGGAACACACCGGAATGTACTGGCGGCCAATTGCGATGACCCTGAAAGAAGCCGGGTTCTATGTAAGTGTTGTGAACGCAATTCTTATCCACAATTTTAGTGACAACTCTATTCGTAAGGTCAAAACAGACCGTGCGGACGCGATGAAAATTGCGAACTACGGTCTTACCTTCTGGATCGACTTACAGGAATACGCTGGAGAGGACGAGAACCGTCAGCTGTTAAAAATCCAGAGCCGACTCTATGAAAGGACCGCAACAACTGCAGGGATGCTGCGAAACGGATTGATCTCGCTCCTGGACCAGACCTTTCCCGGAGCCAACAAACTGTTTCGGGATGACAGCCGTAACTCCAAGGGCCATGTGAAGTGGATAGATTTTGTTCTTCGCTTCTGGC
>ENA-OPCP01000600-OPCP01000600.1-human-gut-metagenome-genome-assembly--contig:-NODE-600-length-30160-cov-6.242020_pt1 | contig 30160 bp, 20 predicted proteins | sample MGYA00241563_ERZ501477 | MGnify/ENA primary metagenome ERZ501477 (study PRJEB25962, sample SAMEA2042572) | human gut metagenome | biome: human gut; feature: human-associated habitat; material: faeces... | reverse complement strand
AAGGCAGGAACAATCCATGCTGGAATAACTGCGGCCTATGTACTTCTTGGCAGCCGCAACGATTTTCGCGCCAAGCTCGGTCGATGGAAGATCCGGATTGATGTCCAAACCCAAGCCGTATGTTCCGCCGTCGCCCACGGCATCGCCGAGCAGCTCTGCAAAAAGCGGATAGTAGTCGGGCTGCATAAGCTCGGTAAGCATTTCGTTCTGGTCGGCGTTGAACCGGTACATATCCGCGCCGTCGCGGTAATCCATGCTTAACACATTAACGTATATAAACAGCGTTGTCTTGCGCTCCATAATCGGCTTCCCGTTCTTGTCAAGAACAATAGCGCCGTATTCATCGGTTACTATGACAGTTTTGGTTTCGGATTCTGTGCGGTATGAGACTTCGTTCATATCAAGAAAGATCTCGCGGAGTTTTTCTATATTCTCATGCGACATTTCCGTTACGTCGGATGGGTTTTCTGCATCCGCACCGACTTTTATGGCGTATACGCCTATCACATCGGCCCAATTCGGTACGGTGCTTTCGATGCTCTCCATATCGCCCTCATAGATGATTTCTATAGCATCGGCAGCGCCTTGTGCAGTCAGCTCGGCAATTCTGCTTTCTATTTCATTCTTAAATTCGGTGTTTATGGTTTCTATGGCCTCGGTCATGGGCTTACCGCCGTCAGCCGCTTCGTTGGCGGAGAACACACCGAACAATGAAAGCAGGGCAACCACGAGTACCGCTAATACTGCAATTACGATAGCTATCCAGCCTCCGGCGGCGATTGCCGCAACAAGTTCCTTTACTGCCGAAATGATAGCTTTAATAATGGCGGCAATGGTTTTTGCGGCAGCTTTTGCGGTTGTCGCTGCGGCTTTAGCGGCAAGCTGCGCTGTGCGCCCTGCCGTTTGAGCCGCCTTTGCGGTAGCCTTAGCGGTTCTTTGCGCCGCCTTTGCCGCATGCTGTGTGGTTTTAACTGTCCTCTCGGCTGTTTTGACGGTATGCTGTGCGGCCTTCACGCCGCGCCGTATGGTTTTAACCGTTCCCTTCGCTGCCGCTTTAGATGATTCAGTATTCTGCTTAATGCTTTGAGTAGCGCTTTGCGCTGTCATCCGTAAGGCCTGATTGTTTCTCTTGGCGTATTCTCGGCCTTGCTGCACGGTATTGCTTTCGGCAGAATAAAAGGAGGAACGGCTTTGCTCCGTTCCTCCCTGAGATTGCCTGTTCTGTTTTATGCGGCGGCTTGCTTTTAGCATAAGCCGCTTTGCGCGGTATGCAGTCTCGTTTCCGATACTGTGCGCTGCTTTGGCGGCGGCTTGTTCAATGCGCGCTTCGGCATATTGCTTCGGCTGTTTGTCCTGCGGATGATGCGGCTCCGCAGCGTCTTGTGCCTGCTTCCTTGCCGATAAAAGCGAACGCCGCATGAGCTCTTTCGGGGCTCGTGCGGCGTCGGTCTTAATGCGCGGAGCGCGGTTTGGTGGTTTGGTTTTGATGGGGTTCAATGCTTGGCCTCCTATATTTAAATTATAGTAATCGCATGAGCGGTAGTTAATAGCATTTAAGTAAGGTGGAGTCCCATCCATTGTACTCATAAACCTGCATAGTGCCTCTAACAGGTTCTGCATAATTTGGTTCGAATAAAGTTAGGCAATAGCCTTCCAATCCTACTAACTCCATTCTTGTGCTTTTATAAGCCACTCCCCCATATCCCTTCGAGATAAGATATTTGCTAAATTTTCTGAAAGGAATATATGCTTCTAATTCTGGGTCATCTTTTTTATCGACAGCATAAAAAACAGCCTCACATATATTGCCTAACACTAAATAAGAGAACCGCTGTAAAATATATGTTTGGATTATTTCGTCAAACCCATATTTGTATAATACACGGTTAAAATCTGCCTTCGAAATGCCTGAAACCGCATATTTCCGTGCCCCCTCATTAAACTTTGAACTGCTTTTGAGTATGTCAAGTATTTCTTTTACAATGTAAACTGGCGGTTCTTGTAATTCATAAATTAGCTGGTTTAAATCTAATCCCTTATAAGTCAGATCTAATATCCTTATATCTGGGTCAACCGGTTTAAATTGACATACCGCAACAGGAGTATCTTTTGCTAACCGTTTCTCCTCAAAACAAGTTCTTTGGGATACAAGAATGTTTCCATTCTTTTTATCGTGATTATCATAAGACAGATAAAGGTATGCCTTTCCATCGTCATTCCACCTATTGTCCTTGCAATATTTTGGATCAGGCATTATGTATTTGTATGAATCATATGGACAATAAGTGCTGGCACGATGTAAGTTGGTAAAGTCGCTAAGCTTCTTTTCGGTAAAAGTGGGCATTTGCTTAATTGTTGAATTTATTAAATCCTCAAAAATATCCATAAATTTACCCTCAAGTTCGCTTGATTCAGAAGAAAAATCTATTGACTTCCATATCTTAAGTATGTTGGATTGAGTAACCTTCCAGTACTCGCTTGCATAAATGGAGGCGAAATCTCCATCCTCCAGATGATAATATGTGGCAGATGCCATAAACCAAACTGCGCTTAAATATTTTGTATTTAATTCTTCCTTGATTTTATGGCATAGTTTGTTATCAGGAAATTTAAAAAATGAGTCAAAAAGCTTTATAAACTTATATAACTCATATAGACTATTGTACATCTGCTCCTGAAAATCCGAATTTTTGCTTTTTGCGATAATGCTGGAAAGTACTTTCATTATATTGCAGTCAAATCGGGTATTGTATTTATTCAACTCCATCTGAAGATACATCGGATAGAACATAAGTATACCTCCTAATTAAAATTATAAAATATTATAACACGACAAAATAAACGGTGGTAAAATATTTTTTAAAGCCCGCTCTCGTATTTTCATTTTCCACGGCTTAGTTGTCATCCGCCTATAAAGCTCAGTATTCCTGGGGAAGCGGTTTACGAAAGGCATGAGGGCATTGCCTATCTTAATCAGACTAGTGCTTGCTTCCTTGCCGATAAAAGCGAACGCCGCATGAACTCTTTCGGGGCTCGTGCGGCGTCGGTTTTAATGCGCGGAGCGCAGTCTGGTGGATTGGTTTTGATGGGGTTCAATGCTTGGCCTCCTTGTGAACAGAAAATAGCACCCGAGAAGGGTGCTGCCTTTTATTTGCTTTAGATAGGAGAAAAACAAATGGCCTCACTGAAAAGTTTATAGATAAACCCGACAACATTTCAATGGAGTAAGCAAGAAGAATATGGTCGGCTTATTATTCAAACTTTTCATTAGGCTTAGTTGTCATTCGCCTATAAAGCTCAGTATTCTTTGGGAAGCGGTTGACGAAAGGCACGAGGGCATTGCCTATCTTCATCAGACCATGACCGGCTTCTGCGTTGGTGATGTAGCTCATCTGCTGCTCTGATATGTTGAATAGCACTGCAAGCTTCTCCCTGTCGCTTGCGGCTTGATTGTGCATGACTATGAACTCGGAGTTGGATAGCATGCTTCGTGCGGATGTGTTGTCCAGCAAATATTCCACGTTTTGGGTAATGCCCGTGGGGAAGGCGTTGCGCTTGCGGAACCTGCGCCAGGCGGAGGTGAAGAACATGCTGCTGTACGGGTTCTCATATACAACATGGAACTCATCAAGGTATACATGGGTGCGACGGCCCGCCCTCCAGTTCTCTGTTACGCGGTTGAGAATAGCATCCGTTATAACAAGCAGGCCCATTGTCTTGAGCTGCTCGCCAAGGTCGAGAATGTCATATACCAGAATGCGGCATTGGGTGTTCACATTAGTAGGATAGGCGAAAGCGTTAAGGCTGCCCTTGGTGAAAAGCTCCAGCGAGAGCGCTAAGTCGCGTGCTTCCGGCTCGGGCTGAGTGAGGAGCACCTCACGCAATGCCGGAAGAGTGGGCAACGGACCGCCGTTGCGGTAGTTTCTGTATACATCGCCGGTGCAGCGGTCGATTATGCTTTTGTCTATGGAAGTAAGCTCCCGCGTCTGGTCAAGCTGCTCCAGCAGCGACATTATGAACTGCGACTTCTGCGCGATGGGATTCTTTGTATCGGAATAACCTTCTACCATGTCCATGGCATTTATGTGGTCGTCGCTGCCGGCGGCAATGTGTATAATCTCCGCCCCAAACTCCCGCAGGAAGCCGTATTCACGTTCAGGATCACAGACGAGAATATCGTCGTCTGTACTTAGTGCAATCTGCGTCATTTCATCTTTGCAGCCGAAGGATTTGCCTGAACCAGGTATGCCGAAATGAAAGGAAGAACCGTTCATCAGGTTAGCCTTGTTGACTACTATCATGTTGCCGCTGATGGCGTTTTTGCCGCAATAGATGCCGCCCTTGTCAAACACCTCCTGCACGCGGAAGGGCATGAATACAGCGGCGCTTTCCGTGGTCAACGTTCTTAACGCATCGATTTTGCGTATGCCGTATGGCAAAACGGTATTCAGCCCTTCGAATTGCTGATACTTAAGCGTAGAGAATTGGCATAGTCGCTTTCGGCCTATTGTGAAGAGCGCGTCGGTATAGCTGTTGAGCTGGCGCTTATTGTCTGCCGTAATTACGGCGGTGAGCACGCCGAACATCATGCGCTGGTCGCGGTTCGTCAGGTCGTTGAGGAAATCCTTACTCTCGCGGCGCTGCACTTCCATGTCAAAGGGGATAACAGCCGAAAAGTTGTTGTTCTGGTTCTGCCGCCGCTGCCAGTTGGCAATGTTTGTTTCCACGCCCAGCAGTCGGTTTTCAACTTCCCGCACGGCTTCATCCGTGGGAATGGGGATGAAGTCAAGCGAAAGCATCATGCTTGCGCCTATGTCGCAAAGCTCCGTAATCATATCGTCCTTTATGTAGTTGGCATAATCCCTAAGAAATACCACCCGCCCGCAGCGGTCGCCGAAGCGGAAACAGTCGCGCTCTGTTTCGAATGTGTCGGGGCAAATATAGTCCCTGAAGCTATGCCCCTTTTTAGCCACATCGTTGATGTCAAAGTAGAAATCGCTTTCCTCATCGGGCCGGAAGAAATTGTGAATTAAAGCAAGGCGTTCCATAGCGTCAAGCTCTTCGCATTTTGAACCGAGCCGAGAGAGATAAACGGCCAGCTCGCTGCCGACTCTGTTGAAATATGCTCGGGCGTCGGCAATGTTGCCCTTTCTGACGCTTACCGTAAGATAGCGCAAATGCCGGAAATTGCCTGCGCCTATGGCTTCGTCTATAAACCGCGCGTTGGATTCCTTGCGGAAGCGGTCCATGTCATCATTGCACATTGGCATTATTATCGATTCGTTAAGCGCCTTTTGATTGTAACGGGACAAGGCAATAGTAAGTTTATATGTGGAGCCGCATTCAAAGGAATTTATCAGGTCGCAGTACTTTAAGAACAGCGTTTGCGTATCCTCTTTTGAAAGCATGGCATAGTTGATGTCGGAAAATTTGAATGTTTTGGTGTATACGTTGCCGGATTTGAAAATACCGTCGCTCCAAATACGGTTGACGGGGATTATCTCCTGCACTTCCTTGGGGATAATGAAGCGTTCTCTGTCCTGCCGCAGTATGGTTTGCAAAGTCTTAATCATGTTTCTTTTGCGCCTCCTTTTCATGTTTTCGAATTGTGGGTTGCAGTATTTCATAGTAGACATTGGTGGGATGGAACAGCAGCCGCTTGGGTATAAGAAATTCAGAGCGTATAAACGCCGCGATGAACTTTTCTGCCGGCATACCGTTATATCTAAGGAACCCAAGCGCCGTAAACGGCGCGGCCCCTAAGATGCAAAGCCACGATATCGTTTCCGTGCCAAGGTAACCGCGCAGCCCGAAGTAGATTGCTACGGCTATGCCTATGGCAAGCAGTGAAAATATGCATTGCCGCGTATTCAGCCCGAAAAACATGCTTTCCGTATAGTTCCGTATTTCCTTGTTTATTTTAATTTCCATGTTGCCTCCTTTTATAGCCCAAACATCTCTCTGACAACTCTGTCAGCCATCTTTACCGTGCCGGTCAGCACAAGCAGATTGAATATCAGCTCTCCCATATACATCCATACCATGGCGACAGGGCTTGCACTTGCATCAACCGCCGGCGGACTTGATGCGAACACGCTGAATACGATGCAGCCCAATACAATAACGGCCCCTTCAAGGCATACTGCCGCATATGATTTCAAAAAGCTTTTCCCGATATTGGCCGATGGCTCTCCGGCAAAAGCGGACAGGGGAATGGGGGCGATTGCCGTGTATAGGTAAAGCTTAAAAAAGCGCCCGTAGACGCTCATTATCATTACGAATGACAGCACGACAATTACAAGGCTGCCTATCAGACTGACAGCCCATGCCGGTATGGATTGCCAAAACGTCAGTGCCTGAATTGCTGCTGTCATTTCCTCCGGCATAGTGACTGCCGCCTGTGCCGTAAGTCCCGCCGTATCCATCGTGGTGGATATAACGCCCTGCACTATGCGAAACAGAGCCATCATCAGGTCTAAGCCGTAGCTGACTACAGCCTTCGCAAGAATAAAGCGAATAAAGAGCTTTGCCGCATGCTCGGGCCGTTTGACTTCCGCAAACGAGCCGCAGGTCTTTACAATGCCGACCACAAAGAACAGCACGAGCAATGCATAGCCTATGGCTTTCAGCGCGGCATTTATGTTCAGAACAACGCTCCATATCCCGCCGCCCTTGAAGTTCTCGGGAGACTGGGTGATTATTTGCCATATCTCCTGCAATTTATCGTTCCAAACGTTAAGCGCGTTAACTATGTTGTCTATTATCCAGTTGCCGCTGTTCATTTGCCGCGCTCCCGTCAGCCCGTGATAAGGTTCAGGATTTCCCTTGCGAATGTGATTATGATACCGCCGGCAAACGTAAGGAATCCGTTGGCGCGCTGGCTTGGGTCGTGGCTTTTAAGGCTCAGACCTATTTGAACAATGCCGAATGCCAGAAGTATCATGCCGATGGCACGGATAAGGCCGAATATAAACTCGGATAGGTTGTTTATCACCTGCAACGGGTCGTCGGTGGCAAACGCCGTTGATGCAACGGTGAATATCATCGCAATAGCGCAGAGCATGGCAAAGGCCCGCTTTGTTTTCTTAGTCATCTTTCTTTCCCTCCGATTCGTTGTTGTAAAGCTTAAATATCTCTTCTTCGGACAGCGCTTCGTAATCGCTGTATTCGCCGGAGAGAAGAATCTCGCCCGGGTCAAATGCCAGCGGCGCTTGTCCGTGCATATAAGGCGGCATACCGCCGTCCGTAGTAAGGTTGATGTTGGGGTGGCGCAGAATATCGTACTTATCATCCTGAATAGGACGCTCGCCGCGGATGAACAGCATAGCATAGCGGTTGTCGAGCATGCGCACTTCGTCAGCTGTGTATAGTTCGCGGCCTGAAAGCTGATAGTTGGTTGAATAGCTGCCGCTCCTGCCCGTGCTTTTTCCGTATGTATTCGTGTCTATGGTTGCCCTGCCAAGGTAAGACTCAGAAATCATTTTGTGCGTAGAGGTTTCGTTGCCCCCAAGGTAGAGGAACTCATCGCAGTTGCCTATTATGCTTTCCCATTGCTTTTCAAAAAGGACCTTTAGCTGGGCGATGTTCTGTATGATTATGCTGACGGATATTTCCCTTGAACGCATTGTTGCAAGCAGCTTATCAAACTCATCGGGCAGGGCAACGTTTGCAAACTCATCCATTACGCAATGCACATGCACGGGCAATCTGCCGCCGTGTACCTGGTCGGCAACGTAATAGAGCTCCTGGAATATTGATGAGTACATCATGCCGATTATGAAGTTCAAACTGCTGTCATTATCCGGAATAACGGCGAACAAAGCCGTCTTGTGTTCGCCAAGGACGGGTATGTTCAGTTCGTCGCGGCATACTACCGCCGCTATCTGCGGAAGGTTGAACTTCTCCAGACGAACGCCTAGGGAAATAAGTATGCTCTTAGCTGTCTTGCCCGCCGCCAATTTGAAAATATGGTACTGCTTAACGGCAAGGTGTTCAGGATCGCGCATAGCTAACCGCTCAAAGAGTTCATCAAGTACGGAAGCGTATTCTTCATCGTCCTCTCTTACTTCTGCGGCGTTTATCATTTCCATTACCATTGAGAAGTTCTGTTCTTCGGGCGGCGCTTCATTCACCAGATATAGGATAAGGGCTTCGAGCAGCGCTGTTTCAGCGCGTTCCCAGAAAGGGTCGCTGCTCTGCGCGCCTTTGGGCGTGGTGTTGCGTATAAGGTTATTGACCAGCCGCAGAACGTCCTTATCGTCACGAAGATATACGAATGGGTTGAAGCCGTGGCTGCGCTCCGTATGTATCAGGTCGAGTACCTTTATGTCATATCCGTACCGCTCAAGCAGATAGCCCGTATCCCGCAGAATCTCGCCCTTGGGGTCAAGCACAACATAGGATGTATTTGCCTGCATTATATATGAGGTAGGCACCCTGCGCCTTGCTGACTTTCATCAGTAGGTTTCAGGGAGCCGCCTCCCAAACCGGACGTACACCTCTCAGCGTATCCGGCTTTCCATGAATCACCTTGATTCTTTGGTTTCGTGTAAGAGTTCAAAGCAGTCAGGGCAGAGAGCCAGAGATTTTCTTCTCATTTTCAGCATTTTCTGCTCGAATATATCCCTGCCTTTCAGCGATTTCAGCGTTCTTACGTGGTGCATACATAAATAGTCTGCATGTTCCCCGCAAATCTCGCATACTCCGGCTTTTATGCGGTTGACTATCGTGTGCCTGCTGTCATATTTCCTATAACTCGGCATAACGTCCGCCACATTGTCATAGCCGTCGCTGTGCTTTCTGAATCCATCATGGTAAAATTCGCAGTATTTACGCCCCTTAGTTGTATCGTAGGGGATTCTCAATACTCCGTTTACCATGTGCCGCTTTTTAATAACACTGACATTCGTTCTGTGCTTTGCTGCCAAAGTTTTTAACATGCTGTACCGCACCATGTAGTAATACTTGTGCAATGCGCCTACATTTTCTGCAATCCGATAGAAGTTATATAACCCTCGAATTTCAGCATTGAAAGTAGACACAATCTCTGTGTCGTTGCGGTTCATCAGGTCTTTCCTCGGCATAGGTCGCCACATTTCTTTGCCTGTGTCATTGTTGCGTTTCACCTGTATCGCTCCCCGTTCCATTGCCTTTTTAATCCATTTTTCTTTCGGCATATACAGGAATACTTTTCCATACCACACCCGTTTCATGTCGCCATTTTTACACCGCTTCATGCTCTTGGAATGGATTACTTTGAAATCGTACCCCAGATAGCGTACCGGCTTACTGGAATGGGTGACTTTCGTCTTTTCCTCGGACATTTCCAAATGCAGTTTTTCTTGGAGAAAGATTTTTACATCCTCTTTGATTTCTTCTGCGTCCTTTTTGGAGCCGATAACGCCGATTACGAAATCATCGGCGTATCGGTTGTACTGGATTTTCTTGAAGCCTTCCTCGAACGGATTGTAATAATGCTGATTCATCTTCTCCCTTCTGGAATCCTTAAATTCTTTCACCAGTTCAGGAGTGGATTTCTCTGCGCCCATTAACGCTTTACGTGCCTTTTTGTATCTCCGGGACGCCCGCTCGTATTCTTTGGTCGTCTTTCTGCGTTCTGGCTCGCAGTCATACTTTTCTTTATATTCCTGCATATAGTTGTCCAGTTCGCTGAGGTAGATGTTTGCACATATCGGACTGATGCCGCTGCCCTGCGGAACGCCGGAGTAGGTGCAGTTGTACTGCCATTGCTCCATATATCCGGCTTTCAGAAATTTCCAGATAAGACCGATAAAGGCCTCGTCTGAAATCCTTTTCCGCAATAATTCAACCAGCACATGATGGTCGAAGTTATCAAAGCACGCCTTAATGTCTCCCTCGACAATCCATGTAACACCCGTAAAAATTTTCTTCACTTGGGTAAGTGCCGTGTGACAGCTTCTTTTTGGTCTGAAACCGTGTGATTTATTGCTGAATGTCGGCTCATAGATTGCTTCAAGCATCATTCTGACCACTTCCTGCACTAACTTATCGTCAGTAGAAGTGATTCCCAACGGACGGAGTTTCCCGTTCTTTTTAGGAATGTACTTTCTTTTTGCAGGCTTTGGCTGATATGTCCTGTTGCGTATGGATTCAATAATCCGGTTAATTCTCGGCAGGCTCATGTTATCCAGTGTCTGCCCGTCTACCCCCTGCGTCATGCTCCCCTGCGATTTCGCAATGTTCGCGTATGCAAGGAGATAGAATTCTGGATTGTATAAGTTGCGATACAATCTTTCGTATTTGTAGTTACTTACACTTGCCTTTTCTTCAAGGCTTTTCAAGACATGAATCGGATTTCTCATAGTGTCTCACACACCATCCTTTCTGTTTTGAAAATGATTCACTGTTCCCCTTTGCCATGTAGACGGCTTTCCCGTCCGCAGACTACTATGGGAACTCTGTTGCCATGGTGAATATTCAGAACCCCGCATTTCAGCGTTTTCATAGCCTCTTGGCATTTCACTTTAGGCAATCCCCGTTTAGTACGGTATAAATAAGCGTTCCACGTTGTCGGTATGTGACGTTCGCCTTTTTTCCACTTTCCCGTGGCTGAACCTGCTCCGAGTATCAGCAGCCGCATAGCCGAACAATGCGACTGTCAGGAACACTGACGAGTACAACCTCTCTACGTCAGGGGTACGCTCTTGGTCCCGATTTCAGGCTGTCATTCAAGCAGTTTAGCTTCCATCCTCATACGTGGATTTTCATTCCGTCACGCCGGCACTTCTGAGGTTTCAGCGCCCCGTGTCCTCCGTCATGCTATGGTCGCCCTCCGGTTTCCCTTTTGGGGTAAGACGGGGAATGATAGGTTGCGGCACAATGCCGCTTGATACTTTTACCTACTACTTGCTCAAGGTAGGACTTATACCGCCCTTACGGGCGCACTGGGCTTGGCATAGAAGCGGGTTTTGCCCGCGCCGCTGCCGCCGACTACCAGCACGTTAAGATTGCGCCGGTGCATCCTGCCATCCAGCCCAATACGGACATTTTGGGTAAGAATAAGGTTCTTGCGGCTGTCCTTTTCGGCATACTTTTTGCATGTTCGCCGTGCGTTACCCCATTTGGCGCTGCCGTGTTCTTCACCTCTGCGGTAGTTGCGGCGCGTGGAGAAATATACCCCAATGCCTGTGCCGTAAGCTGCAAGGAATACCAGAATGGCCTTTGGCGAGTCGGCGCACCACTGTATATTGATGGGGTTATTCATGCTGTGGGTAAGGCCTTTCACAATGCCCGCAAGCCCATCGGATAAAAAAGGAGCGACCGTTAAGGCCGCCAATATCACGGGTATTATGCCAAACCCTATAAGAATATACTCCGTGAGTTTATCTTCGTTAGGGCTTTTCATATGCGAAGTTCTCCATGCACAGGTCTGCTTCTTTCAAGCGGCTTCCGGTGTACGCTCTGTCGCTCTTGACGTATGTCCTTAAGCTGCTGCCTTACGGAAGGGCGAGCATGCTCCGAATCAGTATCCGCCGTTTCGGAACGCTCTTTGCTGCCTGATGAATGTGCGGACGGATTCCGGTTGTCCGCCCGCGCGGTAGGGTTTTGAGCATCTGCCGCCCGTTCTTCGGCGGGAGTATCAACTGATTTCTGTATTCCTATCGTAGATAGCGCAAACCGTTCTGCTATTCGGTTTACCCGTGCCGCGTCGTTTGCGCTTACAACCACGTCCACTATTCCGTCGGTACTTTTCCGGTTCATTACCGCCGCATATAGGATGCCGTATTCCTTCGCCTCCTTTGAGAAGGTTTTCATGTCCTTTGCCATAATGGCAAATACCTTAGTTGGTCTGCCATTAAAGGACTGTATGCGCGTTCGACCCTTTGTTTTCTTCTGGTCTTTAAGTACTGCCAACAGAAATGTTGCCAGGGATAAAGTACCCTTGCCCACAATTTCTGCGGCGCACTCCGCTGTTTTTACCGCTGCATTGGTTGCCATGTTGACAACCTGTTCGGCTGCTTCGCCGTGTTGAGACATGTATAATCACTCCTTTACTATATAATGATTCCTTCAAAAAATTATTATCAGTAAATCTTCAATGAAGTCTTGGACGGATGACGATGACATCCTGCATCTTGTTCCTCCCGCTGAAGCTGCTTCACCTGCTCCTGCCGCTTCGAAAGTGCAACTGCACGTTCCGTGATTGCATCGCACAGCTTTAACTCGTTGCGAAGCAGCTTCGCTTGTTCAGAGATGGCGGCAATGCGTGCACGAATCTCCGCCATACGTTCATCGGGAATACCGGTGCGGCGCTGCTCGTTCCTCAGCGCTTTGCGCTCAGTATATAGCTGCGTAAGCTGCTCGTCTGCACAAGCACGGTAAATGTCAAGCTGGTCTGTGCTGTTGATTCCGTGCCGGAATAGGAAACGAGTTTGTGCATCTATCGCGTCTAAGTGCCTTAAATCCTCGCGCAGCACATAGGGTACATTGCCATGCTGAGCGTGCTGCGTTTTGCGAAGCTTTCGCAGGTAGAAGAAGTACAATGCCCTAAGTCCTTTCCATGTGACTTTGGATAGATGAAAGTCACCATGAACTCGGATGCGCATGGTTTTCGATGGTGCTGACTTTGCCGGGTGCTCCGGTGCACGCTGCTTTAATATACGCTGTCGTATGGCGTCCTCAGTATACCGTTCACTAAGTGAACGCAGCCGCACGAAGCGTTCCTTGCCCGGCGGGCGCACCGCCATGTGCTTTACGCCTGTTTTGACCTCATATCCCATGCTTCTAAGGGAACGGAGAAATGCCTGAAAGCTCATGCTTGCCATGATTGCTTTGTCAACATCCTCTCGGATTGCGCTTCGCCATGTTGGCTGCCCTTTACGCTCCGCGTCCCATTCTGCGTAGTGCTTGGGATAATACGCCGCATGCTCCGTGATTACGGACAGCCCATATCCCTTACACAGCCTATCGGAAGCGGCCCGCATTTTAAGGTAGCTTTCTTTGCAGGCGTTGAACTTCTTGCCGTCGAGATAGGATACCGAATTGAGCACAAAGTGGTTATGGAAACAATGCGTATTCAGGTGTGTTGCTACGATTACCTGATACTCCGGCCACAACTCCGCCGCAAGCTTTATGCCTATCGCGTGCGCCGTGTCTGCATCCACTTCTCCCTCGGCAAAGCTCTGGTAGCCGTGGAAAGCAAGAATACCATCCGTTTTGCCGAACTGCCGCTTTGTGAGCTGCATCTGCTCTCTGGCGCAGCCGACATCGCAATTAAGCGCGGTCACATAGTATTGCTGTTCGGTCTTAAAATCGTTCATGGCGTAGTCCATAACGTCGCACATGGACTGGTATTCCGACTTGCTCCATTTGGGGTTGGCCGTTTTTGTGCCGTCCTCAGCGTATTCAATCACATGACCCAAGGTTGACTTAACGCTCCATATGGAAGTTGTAGCCATGCTTCATATACGCTCCGGCTGAGTCACGGCACGTTGTATCTCAAGAACGGTTTTACGAAACTCATGCACATATGAAGCATATTCATTGGCAAGAAGAAAGCCCGTGGCATTTGCACGGGCCGCTATCTGGTTCATACTGTTGCCTATGGCGTTAAGTTCGCGCATCATGGCGTGGTAGTCTATGGGCGGCAGCTCCTTGGGAACATAGCCTTCGATGAGCCTTCGGATGTATGTTTCCTGCGAAAGTCCTGTTTTCTTGACGTTCTTTTTCAGTCGCTGATGCTCTTTAGCGTTCAGCCGAAAGGTTATTTTAATATTTCGTTTGAGCATAAAGCCTCCTTTTCTGTTGATGGGGTTTAAGGGGACATCCCCTTACGGGCGGATAATGCTGGCATTATCCAATGCTCGCTAATGCGATGCAGCGCATCGCATCCACATTACCTGCCGATAAATAAAGCGCCTATCTTTCGCGGCGCTCCTTCGGCTTTCTTACCCTGATGTTCGGTGGTATACCTTTGGTTAACATGAGAAGTTCGTTGTAGTCTTTACCTGATTGCGGAGGCAATAATTCCGCCGTGTACTTGTCAGGCAGCGCGGCGCATATTGCCAATGCGGCGCTGCGCCCTGCTTCATCGTTGTCCAGGCACAAAGCTATGTGGCGGATGCCTTCGTTTATGGAAAGGTATTCCTGCAAAGCCGCCGGCAATTCGGTGCGCCTGCCTTCGCCGGGTCGGTATACGCCGGAAAGGGAAAGATAGTTATCGGGCTTCAGTTCATCCGTTTTCATGCGCTGCAATTCAATAAAGGAAAGGCAGTCTATTGCGCTTTCAAACACATACAGCGTTTCGCCGCTGCCTGAAAGAGAGAAAGAGTATCGTTTGTCGCTGCCCGATACCTCGCCCAGAAATGTTGAATAAGGGGAACTGCTTCTGAGCATGGCATATCGAGGAACCTTTTTGCGGTCGAAACCAACGAATACGCAGTTATGCCGCATATCCTCATATACTAACCCTGCATCGATGCACATGCGAAGCAAGTCCATCGAAAGCCCGCGGCCGGTAAGGTACGTGCGAACCCTGTCATTGTTTTCATATGGTGTGGGCAGGGTAAAGACGGGCCTTTGACGCTTGGCAGGAGTGGGCCTTGCGGGTTCCGCAAGCGGGCTATATCTCAATATCTTTGAAACGGCGCTGACGAAGTCCATGCCCTGCACCTTTATAAGGTAATCCAATGCGCTTACGCCGCCTATCCCTGTTGACCACTGATACCATTTGCCGTTTGAGATTTTAAGGCTGTCGTGGCTGCGGAGGGTATACACATGGGATGAAAACCGCACCAGCTCTTCCGGCTCATGCTGCTGCAAATAAGAAAGGAGATCGAGCTGCCTGGCCTGCTCAATCTCCTGCGGGGTTACGTATGATTTTGTAAGACTCAAATAGGTTTTACACCTCACTTTCTTAGGTATTTAGATACAAAAAAGACGTCGATTTATCACCGGCGTCTTGCATAAAGTACAGCTTATCTTTTTGTGAATTCATATAGCTCGGGAATTCTATCCTGTACGACATTCCAAACAGCAACCATGTCCAGCGTTTGGTATTTATGGGCTGCTAAATCTCTCATGCCTGCTATCCTCTTCCAAGGTATTTCGGGATGCTCGTTCCGATACTCGATAGGGAGCGCCTTAACGAGTTCACCGATATTAATTAAGGACATCCCTACTGCATTGCGAACAAGCTTATTGCTCAGAAAATCTTCTAATTCCATATCTCGAACAAAATCAAAGATGTCTTCGCAGCATTCGCGGATGTGGTCCAATATCACATTAACTCTAACCATATATTACCCTCTCATCTGTATAGACGGAATCCGCAAATGCTCCGCTTTTCAATGATTCATATGTGATTACGTCAAACGGGACTTGCAATGCTTCCTCAAGATCCTGCTTAAGGCCGACTATATCCAACAGGTCATACTTTTTTCCAAAGGAGACTACAAGGTCAACATCGCTGTCTGGCGTGTTTTGACCACGGGCAACAGAACCGAACAGCGCAGCTTTCTTTATACCATACGACTTGAATAACGGTATCATCTCCCGTATCATTGCATCCGGCATGATTGATGCCTCCTTTCTAAAGGTATTCCTTTTATTATTATACCCGCGTTTTATCGGATACGCAACTTACAGCTTAACTTCAATCTGTAAAAGGAGCACCGAATTACTCGGTACTGACAATGGCTTCTGTAATTCATAAATGTGGTGTTTTCATCTTTCTTTACAGAAAGCCTTAACAGTCTCAATCTCGGTATGCTCAGGCTCTGCATCCAGCGCGGCGTTTTCCCGCTTATCCATATTAAGCAGCGCATTGAGTTCCGCAAGGCGGGCTGCCTTTTCGGAAAGCTCCTGTTCCTGCTCAAAAGGCTTTTCAACTTCCGCTTTTGCGTTCTCCATTTGCTCTTTCAGCGTAGCCAATGCCTTTTCACAGGCGGAAAGGCGGGAGAGGAGCGATTCAAGCACATTTTCCATGCGTTGAATGTTGCCGTGAATATCGCTGCCGAGTTCCACGGTGTGGGATAGTTCTCCGCGCAACGTCATGCGGAACACCTTTGCAACAATGTCGTAGGACAGGAGCAGCGTAAACTCGCGATAGCCTCCGACTTCCTTTGGCTCAGGCGAAGTCATGGCCTTGCAGGCTTCAAGTATCGCCGTGCCGGCCTCCTTTTTCTCTGCGTAATGAGTACCGTACAGAAGCATGCCTGGGAAATTCTCGCTCTTGTGCCGCTCATACAGGGCAATATCTATCTCATATCCCTTGATTCGTGCCTGAGTCAGGCGAATTTCCTTGGGATAGTGCTTGAGTAAGCTGTCCTCAAGCATATACTTCTGCGAAAGGTAGTTGGCTTTCACAAGCTTCAGCCGCGATACTTCAATCTCCAAGTCCATCTTTTCCCTGATATACGGATTGCCCGTTGCCAATGCCTTGATTTCGGCATATGAAAGGGCGGTTTCGTCAACGTCCTCGCAGGAACGGACGGGGCTTTTGCTCGTCATTATCTGCGATATAAACTTTTGCTTGCTCTCAATCGTCTGCCACATGTAGCTGTCGAAGGTGTTTTCCGTAACATACCTGAATATATCAACCTTGTCGTTCTCGTTGCCTTGACGTAGGATCCGGCCTTCGCGCTGCTCAATGTCCGAAGGTCGCCACGGAATGTCCAGATGGTGCTCGGCAATCAGCCGCTTTTGTACGTTGGTTCCTGCGCCCATCTTTGCAGTGGAACCAAGCAGAATACGCACATTGCCGGAGCGGACGTTAGTGAACAGGGCCGCTTTCTGTGCTTCGGTCTTTGCATCGTGAATAAAGGCAATCTCGGTTTCCGGAACGCCCATGCGGACAAGCTTTGCTTTCAGGTCATCGTACACATTGAACTTACCGTCACCATGCGGGGTAGACAGGTCGCAGAATACAAGCTGCGTTGACTTCTGCTCTTTGCTTGCTTCCCATATTCGGTGAATGTTATCTAAACACGTATTTACCTTGCTTTCGGGGTCATCCGGCAGCAGCTCATCCGTCAATCGCTGGTCAAGGGCAAGCTTTCTGCCGTCGTTTGTAATCTTCAAAAGGTTGTCAACCGTTGCGTCCACCATGCCGTTTCGGACCTTTTCGGCACGCTCCGCAAAGGAATCAACCATATCCTTTTGAAATCTGGAAGGCTTAATGACCTCGTTGTGGTACTCCGCTTCGGGAACGGGAAGTTTCAGCATGTCGGCGGTCTGCACGTCAGCAACCTGCCTGAACATGGAAATGAGTTCAGGGAGATTATAAAAACGGGCGAACCGCGTCTTTGCACGATAGCCCGTTCCTTCCGGTGCAAGCTCCATTGCCGTAATGGTTTCACCGAATGTGGAAGCCCATGCGTCAAAGTGCTGCAAACCGTGGGAGCACAGCGCGTCATATTGAAGATACCGCTGCATGGTATACATTTCGGTCATTGAGTTTGATATCGGCGTACCCGTTGCAAACACAATGCCGCGGTTTCCCGTAAGCTCGTCCATATACCGGCATTTCATAAAGAGGTCGGAGGATTTCAGCGCCTCAGTCTGCGAAAGACCGGCTACGTTCCTCATTTTCGTATAGAGAAACAGGTTTTTGAAGCTGTGCGCTTCATCCACAAACAGTCTGTCAACGCCCAATTCCTCAAATGTAACAACATCATCCTTGCGGGTTTGGTCGTTTAGCTTATCAAGCTTCAGCTTTATAGAGCGCCTGCTTTTTTCCATTTGCTTGATGGTGAAGCGCTCTGCATTGGCGCGTTTTGCTTCGGAGATACCCTCAATGATCTCGTCGAGCTGTGCCTGAAGGATTGCTCTTTGTCGTTCCACACTCATAGGGATCTTCTCAAACTGCGAGTGACCGATAATGACCGCATCATAATCGCCCGTGGCAATACGTGAACAGAACTTCTTACGGTTTCGCGTTTCAAAGTCTTTCTTCGTTGCCACAAGGATATTGGCGGACGGATATAGCTGCAAAAACTCCGCTGCCCACTGTTCGGTCAGGTGATTTGGAACCACGAACAGGCTCTTTTGACAGAGCCCAAGCCGTTTACTCTCCATAGCGGCAGCAACCATCTCGAAGGTCTTGCCGCCACCTACTACGTGCGCAAGCAGCGTGTTACCGCCGTACAGGATGCGCGCGACGGCGTTTACCTGATGCGGCCTCAGAGTGATTTCGGGATTCATGCCGACGAATCTGATATGACTTCCGTCGTATTCGCGGGGACGTATGCTATTGAACTTGGTGTTGTAGAGCGTTGTCAGTCTGTCACGACGGTCGGGGTCTTTCCATAGCCAGTCGCGGAACGCGTCCTTTATGAGCTGCTGCTTTTGTTGCGCAAGTACGGTTTCATTTCTGTTCAGTAAGCGCTTCTCACTGCTGCTTTCATCATATACGGTGTCGAATATGCGAACGTCCTTCAGATTCAGCGTTTCCTCAATTATCTTGTATGCATTGATGCGCTTTGTGCCATAGGTAACGTTTGCTGTAACGTTGCCGTAGTCGCCGGTTTTGCCTGAAATGTTCCATTGAGCGGTAAGCCGGGAATAATGCACCTTTATTTTGCTGCTTGCGTAATAGGCGGGTTTGAGCAGCTCGATTACAAAGTGCTGAATATCCTCCGGCGGAATCCATGTTGCGCCGAGCCGAACATCGATTTCGGAAGCCGTCAGGTCATTTGGCTGTACCTTCTCCAAGGCTTCCATGTTAGCTGCGTATTTGGGGTTGTCTATCTCCTTTAACAATCGAAGCTTCCACCTGACATCGCCGGAAAGATATTCGTCCGCAGTTTCATATTGCTCGGAAGATGGGTTGAAGAATATTATGCCCGCCAAGTCCTCTGTAAGCTGTTCTTCGGTTTTGCCCGTAAGCTTTCCCATATACTGCAAATCGACCTTTGCTTTTTCGGAAAGTGATACGGCGAGTGCGTCCGCTGCGGTGTCGCAGGAGGTTACGGGTTCCTGCTGCCGTATGGTGCGCTTTGAGAACATATCAGCCTTGCGCACCAATGCGCCGTTTTCATCAAGAACCTCAAGGGAGCAGAGCAGGCAGTAAGAACTGTCGTCAGAGAACGCAGTATTGTTGGCGCGGCTGTTCAGCAGGCTGTATTGCGAGGTAAACTCATCGTAAAGCCGGTTTAAGGTCTGTTGCTCCTGCCGGATTAAATCATCCGAATAGCCTTCCAGCTGATATTCAATCAGCTTTCGTGTACAGTCGCGGATTTTGACCATGCCCTTGATGCGGTTCTGCGCCGTAACGGACAGCTCCACCTTGTGCATGACGGAGTTCTCACGGTAGTAAATCTCTCCATCTACGATGGTAAAGCTGAAGTTGCGAACACTCGGGTCGGCAGGGATGCTCTCTGTAACGCTTTCTTCCGATTCTTCCATCTGCTCCAGTTCCGTAATCTCAGCATGAATATTGGCAATCGCGTCCGACAACTGTTCGGAAAGCTCTGCACCTGCAATGGGCTTGACGGTGACAGCCTGTTTGCCGTACTGTGTGCTTTCTTCGGTCAGTTCGCCCAACACCATATCGGGGTTATCCACAAAGTATTGATTAATGGTATATCCGCTGTCGGTTTTGCCAAGATGCACCCAATCGGGTTCTGCTTCCACGGGACGGTCACGCTTTTGCAGGAACAGAATATCCGCAACAACGCCCGTACCGGCATTGGCAAGGAAGGCATTATTCGGCAGGCGAATCGCGCCGAGAAGATCGGCGCGCTGTGCAATATACTTGCGAACCGCGGGGTTCTTTTTATCCAACGTCCCCGATGAAGTGACGAATGCGACGATACCGCCGGGACGCACCTTGTCCAAGGTCTTTGCAAAGAAATAGTCGTGGATCAGAAACCCGTTCCTGTCGTAACGCTTATCCGCTACACCGTAATCGCCGAAAGGAACATTGCCAATAGCAACATCGAAGAAACTGTCGGGAAGCGAGGTTGCTTCATATCCCTGTATAGCGATGTTGGCGTTTTGATAGAGTTGCTTTGCAATTCTGCCTGTGAGGCTGTCGAGTTCCACGCCGTAGAGCTTGCTGTCCGTCATGCTTTCGGGAAGCAGGCCGAAGAAATTGCCGATACCGCAGGAGGGTTCCAGAATATTGCCCATGCGGAAGCCCATCTTTTCAATCGCAGCGTACATCGTCTTAATGACCGTGGGGCTTGTGTAATGGGCGTTCAACACGGAAGCACGAGCGGCTTCGTATTCCTCTGGGGACAGGGTTTCGTAGAGTTCCCGGAACTCATCTGCCCACGCTGCATTGTTTTCCTCAAATACCTGCGGCAGACTGCCCCAGCCCACGTACCTGGAAAGGACTTCCTGTTCTTCGGGCGTTGCAAGGCGCTGTTCAAACTCGATAGTCTGCAGTGTCCGTATCGCATCCATGTTCATGCGGAACTTCGTTTTCGGGCCACCGTGGCCAAGGGCGTCGTCCGTAATGCGGAAGTTGGTTTTCTCGATAGGTCTTTCGGGTTCTCGTTCCTCGGTACGAATGGTTTGGATAACCACATCGTAGGGCATGTGGTTATCCTCTGCGGAGATCACTTCCACGGTTTCCGTTACAATTTCAGTCGTTGATTCCGTTTCCTCATTTGATGTCGTAGGTTCTGTTTCTACAATCAAATGATCATTGGCAGGGTTCTCTCGAAGCCTGCGTTCAAACACATCCCGTGCCATGTCCTCGGAGAGCAGCGGATATTTGGGATCGGACAGCATGACAGTGTGTTCATCGTAACCGAGGATGGCATATGTCGTTGCGCCGAGTTGTACGGCATCTCCGAGCGAGAATGAATACTGCGCATCCTTTCTGCGTTCGTCCATTGCAGCAGCTGCTGCACGGAGTGCTCCTCTTTCCGCTGCTTTTTCCTCAAGCAGCAAGCGCCGCTCCGCTTCTTGTGCCTCATATTCAGGCAGATACACCTTTTCCTTTTCGGTCAGGTATCGGTCAAGGGCAATCAGCTCACGAAGCCTTCGCGCTACGACTTTCCAGGTTATGGTGTGCTTTTCCTTGTAGTTATGATTGGAGAAGTGAATCCCCTTGCCGTCATGGTCTACAAAGCCGCTTTCCCCATTCAGGTAGGTGTGCGAGTGGCCGCCGATGCCATATTCCTTTTTGAGAAATGTAATAGCCGCATCTGAGGAAGGCATATCCTCAAAGAACTTGTAGATACGCAACTTCCCATTCGCGAACCCGCTGCCGTGTCTGCAAAGCTCATTATCGATGTCCGCCTGAGAAACAGAAAAAGCGGAGAGCTTTTGCGCTTCCGCTTCTTCGATATGCTGTATCTGTTCCTCCAAGGTAGGGAACAGGCTATCTTCGGTTGTTATGCGTAGATTAGGTTGTTCAGCACCGTCTCCTCGGCTCTCTGCCGAATGCTGTTCATTCGCTGAATCCAGAGCATCTGATTCTCGGCTTTCATCTTCTCGGTCACGTTCTCGGTCTGCGCCATCTGCGCCATCGTCTGTTCGACCTGTTCCCGCGCCGTCCTGTCGATCTCCAACAGATGCTCCGTCAGCTTGTTCTGAAGCAGCAGGGAGTTGTAAGTCCCGCTCCGATGCTCCTTGAGAAACGTCTTCCGCATTCTGCCGTATTTGCCGATCATCCCCGTCGGCTGATCGTCCATTTTGATATCGGGAATCAGGTAGTCCCCGTTCTGCCTGTAACTGAGTTCCATTTTCATCGCTCCTTTCGCTGTTTCTGCCTTCATTCTGCAATACCGGCTCTACGTTTGCAAGTGTGCCGCGCTCCTGCCGTTCCATGCTTCTGACGCTGCGCTCGATCTGCCGCAGGATCATCTCCGAAATGTCGCTGGTCGCCGTGCCAAGTTGGACTATGGTATCCGGCGAATTGAACAGCCTTATGCTCTCGTATTCATCGCCGTGAAATATAGCGGCGGGGTCGATGCCCATGCGCACCAAGACCGTATGGGAAACGCTGGTCATGAGCTGAAGCACAAAGGTCGAGCTTATCTCGTCATCGCTTATATCCGCGAGTGCGCTGTTGTCCGCCGCTTTGAGAAGCTCCTCGTAATAATCGCGGTAGTTGTCCGATATGGCGTTGATGGATATGCCCAGTACGGTGGCAGCGATATCGGCGTTCTCCACGCCCGCGTCCCCGAAATGGTTTTGCAGCTCCTCAATGATCTGCGCCGTGTATTGGGATTTTGTCTGCCAGAGCCGAAACGGGATATTGTAACGTGTGTTGGTGTCGGACACATCGAATACATACCGCAGAGCGGGCTTGTGCCCGCTGTCGTCGATAACGGCGATACCTTTAGCGCCTTTGTTGACCCAGCGCCCGAACCGATTGTTCCAAAGCTGCATTGGCGCGCATGCGGTGGCATCCGGACGCTGGGCATGGATTAGCACTTGCTCATGGAACGGATATTTGTAGAGCCACGCAGCGGAGTTGAGGAAGCTTTTCCAACTGTCAACGGATTGGGTAAGCTGCTGTGTGGTTTGCGCAGCAAGCTCAGACATGATATGAAGTTTTGTCGCCATTTTGACCTCCTTTCTTTGTGTATATCAAAAAAAGCAGCCGATGGCTGCTTATACTTATATATGTTATAGACTATTTGCAATTGTTAGGGAAAGGCTTAAATAACAAGCTATAACTTAATTATGCAGAATGTGTGAATTATCACTATCATAAGTAGGATCTAAGCGTATTGAATACTTTTCACGCCACAACCCCATCTTTTTTACTTTTGCAATATATTGCTGGGTTGCTAATCCACTATATTTGTCAACAACCAAAACACGATATACTGTATTGCCATATCTGTCATAAGTGTGGTCCCTATACGCAGGCATCTTTAATTCGCCATGAAAATCTTTGGTACAACATATTTTCTCCCTGATTTTTTTCATGTGCCGATAATACGTACGTATATGTTGCTTTTCGGCATCGGTAATGCCAAACACTTCAACTACTATAGGTATAGCAATAGTTGCGATGCTAAGTAGCAAATTTGCTTCAATGCCACTACCTTCGTATTGCGGAAAATCTATATCCCACGAAATATCAAAACATTTGCTGCCTGGATAGCGCTCAAATTTTTCTATTGCATCCGAAGATGTTGAATAGTTATATGATTCATCTGAACTTTCAAAGAGAGTGCTAATTTGTGGGAAATCACATATGTGCTCATACGAGTGAAAGTTATCCGCAATACATTTTTCTATACATTCTACATACTGGTCGGCAAGCTCTTTTGAAACAGAATAAATATTGATAGTTAAATAATAATCTTTGTTGCGCCTTGATGCTGACCAATCAGTAAATAGTTCGGACGTCCGCTCAAAACCAAGGTCAAAATCAATGTGATGTGTTAAATCGAATATAGACTCATTAGTATCAACCTTGAAATTTGTAACATAGTCTACATGTTCTGTACAGCGTGCACAACATCCCCATACTATTAGATTATACGCATCAAAATGCCCCGTCTCGTCATAGACGTAATCATGTGCTACTTCAGAAGGAGAGTATGTTTTTATATGCTGCTCATCGCTTCCATCACTACTATTAAGCTCTTCTACCAGATAAAGCTTTTCAGGATTGTGTACGGAAGAAAGTATATGTATATATAGCATTTTTGTCCTTAACCCAAACTGTTTGCGACAGTAATAAATCTTTCGCTGTTTTTGATAAGTATAGCTGTTTAAGGGGTGCAAGTCAATGCACCCCAATGAGAAACGTTATTTATCTACACGCCAAGATTTGCTCTTGCTATGCCGTCTATGTCGCATAGTGAGATACACCGCTCCGCCGAGCACGACAGCTGCACCGGCAAACATTGCGGGGATTTCCCACCAATCATTGTCCAGGCCCAGCTTTACGCTTTTGCTGTTGGAGATTTTGACTTCAAGGGGCTTGAGAGCTGAAGTATCCTTCGTAATTTCAGCTTTGCGCGCGGTAACGGGGAAGTAACCTGCCGGAACAACGGATTCTTCTATCCATACAGCCCCAAGCGGCATGCCAAGGATTATAACCTCGCCGTTGTTATCGACCATAAGGACAGTATCTTTGCCGTCTTTATCGAAGATGTACTTGCCGTCCGCCTGCTTTGTGAATGTAAGCGTTGAAAAGCCAAGGCCGTCTTTGACCTTAATACTGAATCCTGCGCCGGTTAGCGGCTTATTTGTATCCGCATCAAGCTTTATGAGCTTTATTCCGGTAGGGCAGTTGTTTATGGTTAGATTGAGGGGCTTACTTATGCTGTGCGCAGAAGTCAATTCAAAAGAAATGCTCTCCTCTGCAATGTAGCCTGCGGGTACGCTTTCCACAAGCGAGTATTTGCCTGCCTTCAGATAGCGGAATTCGGCACAGCCGTTATCATCTACACTAAAGGTTTCCTCGCCGTCCTCCGCTGCAATGCGATAGCCCTTATCGGTCAGTTTTGTCTTTACAATGTTGCCTTCGCTGTCCTTCAGAGTGAATGAAATACCTGCCATGGGCTTGCCGGTGTAGGCGTCAACCTTTTTGATGGTCAGCACGATGGGCTCATCGGTAAAGGAGGTGGTTCCCGTCACCTTGCCGTAGACATCGATTTCAAAAGAGAATGTGTTGACATTCAGGGCGAAACCGTCCGGGGATATGGTTTCCTTGAACGTGTATGTTCCGGCGGGAAGCTCCCTGATTGTTATTTTGCCGTCCTTATCGGTAACGCCTTTGTAAAACAGCTTTCCGTCTTTACCGTAAACCTCAACAGTCGCACCGGGTACGGGCTTTTCGGTTGTTAAGTCAGTCTTTGTAAGCGTTACTTCGTTGGGCTTGTTCGTAAGTTCAAATACTGCGGTTTCTTTATCCTCTGAAGTAATGGTAACGGTTTTGATTTCATCCGAAAGTATGAATCCCGGGGGAGGAGTAATCTCCTTTATTTTGTACTCTCCCGTTGGCAGGTCTTTGGTTTCGGCGTATCCCTTGGTATCGGTGGTAATGGTGTCAACCAGCTTGCCGGAAGCCTCGCGCACTTCAAATACCGCGCCCGCAAGACCTCTTTCGTTATCTTCGGCGTCCAGCTTATTTACACCGATTCTTCCCTTGAACATTTCGTTGAGGATTGGTTCGTTTACATATTGGGTATTAAGCTCACTGTCAATAATCAGCGGCAGCTTGTCCGTAAGCATCTTTATATCGCTGTCCGGCGCTGCCAATTCCTTCAGGTAATACTTGCCGTAGGGAAGCTTTACCGTGCTTTGGGCTATGCCCTGTTTATCCGTAGTCAGTACCTCAAGCAGAACATCTGCCGGTATATCTCCGGCATCTTCGGCGGTGTACAGACCGAACACATAGCCGCTGCATAATACTTTTTCAAAGCTGATTTTATCGGCATTGAACTTTTCCGTATACTTCAGCAGCTTTACGCCGCCCGTGCGCAGCTTGTTTTCGGCTTTTATTGTCCCTGTGACGACGGCTATATTCTGGTCCTTGAAGGTCAGCGTTACTTCGTGAACAGTATCGTCTATCACGTATCCGTCAGGAGCGCTCTTTTCCTGCACTGTATAGCTGCCAAGGGGCAGCGCTTCGGTTTCGGCAATGCCGTTCTTGTCCGTGGTTATGGTCGCAACTATATTGCCGGCGCTGTCATTTACCTCGTATACAACGCCCGCAAGGCCCTTGTTTTTGTATATGGGCGTTGCGGCGCTGCCGTATTCCGTTTCAACGGCTTCTCCGGCGGTCAGCACGTCGCCCGTTTTCTCGATGCGGATTTTGCCCACGGCCTCGGAATTGCTGAACGATACTTCAACAGTCCCGCCATCGGTTATCTCAAGGCTTTTTGTCTCCGCACTCAGGACATAGGGCTTTATCGTGAAAAGCTCTTTTATGTATACGGTACCTACCGGAAGATCTCCTGATATGGCTGTTCCGTCGCTGTCGGTAGTAAGTTCCGCAAGCTTGTTCTTGCAGTCGGCATCGCTGTATATGCCGAATACCACACCCGTAAGCGGCATATTGTCCTTGCCGGTTTTCACAAGCTGTACTTTGCCGTACTTAGGGGCTTCGGGTGCGCCAACGGAAAACTGTGCCGTTGCAACGACCTGTGCGGTGGTGGCGCAGAGGAATACCTTTTGCAGGCTGCCGTTTGCGGGAACGTAGGCCGTAATGTTATCTATGCTGCGGGTGTCCATACCCTCGGCAGATATGCTGAAACTCTGCCCTGCCGCTGATGCGGGGAGCGTAATGGTGAGAGTTTCGCTTCTGCCGCCGGTATAGCCCGAAACTCTGCTGCCTGACGGCAAACGGGAAGTATCGAGGGTGTAGCCGCTGTTGATGTTTGTAAGGAGCACCGAAGTTTGTCCGACGTAACCGTTTCCGCTTGCGGTAAGCTGCACGGAGGAAGGGGAGAAGTCTACGCCGTGGGGCAAGTCCTGCCTTGCGCGGGCCTTTGCAAGCAGCTCATCGGCATATTCAAGCACATGCTCATATCCGCTCTTGGCCCTTATTGCGTTTGGATTGGAACGGCGATTGGTGAAGTCATATGAGTAGCCTTCGCCCTGTTCCGAAAGCCAGAAGCGCAGGGCGTTTGCTGTTGCCTGCCGTGCTTCGTCATCCGTGAGGCCGGAGGGTTTATTGTTGGGATAGCCATACATGAGTATGGAGTTTATACCGGCAAGCGTACTCCCCGAAAAGACGGAAGAAGGGGAAGTTTCGGTATATGTCTGACCATGCGGGTTCCCCGCGGAATGCTCCACGCAGTAAACAACTTCGCCTGTCTGCTCGATCCAATGGCGGGGCGTATTCAGGTCATGCCATGAACCGTTTGAGTAGTACTCAAGGTAGTCAAAGGCGCTGTTGGTTTGGCTCTCGATTGTGACTGTGCTTCCTGCGGCAAGCGCGGGGGCTGACTGGAATATGCCTATCAGGGTCAATAGGCATATTGCCAGCGTGATGATTCGTTTGGTTTTCATTTTTACCTCCGGAAATGTTTTTGTGTATAATAAAAAGCGCCCTATGACGCTTGAATTGTTAGTTGTAAATATGCTTTTCCGGGCAGTTGCTTTTCGGGTAGTACTCAGGGTTGGGGGTGCAGGGGGAAGGGAGCGAGAAGCAAATGCTGCCGAAGCCATACCGGCAAAAGGGCAGACCTATCCCTTGGCGTAAGATTCATTTTTTGAACACAATGCAGGTTTCAAGACCGCACTTTTTCAGCGTTTCATTGTAGTAAAGGCAATGGGGGCAATCCCGCTGCCTGGCGTTTGGAAAAACCATTCTGCGCCTGTCGCGCTGAAACCCCGGTTTTTCCTGCATCAAGCGCTCGTAGTTTCTGTCCTTGCCCTCGGTGAACAGCATATACGCACCTCCTTTTGCAGCTTCGGGGCACAGAAAAAGCGCCCATGCTCGTCAGCACGGACGCTCAGCGTTCCATCTCTCTGCTACGCTCCCGCTTTCGGTAAAGCTCCAGCGCCTTGCATATGATTTCTTCTACCTTTTCGGATGGCGTACCTTTGGGAAAGTATTTATCTATGCGCTCCTTTGGCAGTCTGTATACTTCCCTTTGGTTTGGCTTTTCTTCGGAAAGTATGGAGAGTATAACGTCGTCGCTCAGTCTGCCCTCCTGGCTGAACTTCTTGATTTTTATGGCCTGTGCAAGCGATGGGGTGCAGTCCTCGCTCTCCATTGCCTCATGCAGGGATGCCTGTTCCTCTTTGGTCAGATAGGACAGCTCTACCGCAGGCCGAAATGCGATTTTGCTATCGTCTACCATTTGAAGTAGGTCGGGTATGAGTTCGGTTAGGCGGATGTAGCGTTGAATTTGCGTATTGCTATCGGGAGATGTCCCAGCGAGTATTTCACGAGATGTTTTTCCTAACTTCTGCCCCAATGGGACAGAAGTTAAATCCGTCCTTGCGCCTTGGCGCTTCATTGCATCGAGTTTCATTTTATACGAAAACGCCTTCTCACTCGGAAGAAGGCGTTCACGCTGGAGGTTGGAATCAACCATAAAGATAATAGCTTCGTCTCTGTCCATATTGCGGACAATTACCGGCATTTTATCAATGCCCGCAAGCTCGCATGCCTTCTTGCGCCGGTGTCCGCTTATTAGCTCATATCGCCCGTTCTCCTTCTGACGCGCTACAGCAGGCGATAACACGCCGAACCGTTTCACACTTTCCGCCATCTCGCGCATAGCGTCGTCTATATCCACATGAAACGGATGGTCAGGGAAATCGTCTATCTCTGCTATGGGAATATCCTGTATACGCTCCTTGTCCGCTTCGGCGCGGCTTTCCTCCGTGGAGAACAGATCATCGAGCGAGGTCAGCTTTATGCTTTTCCTGTTTTCTGCCATCGCTTAGAACCTCCTTTGTCAATGCATCATATGCCGCCGCTGCTTTGCCGTGAGCATCGTGGGCGTAGATGCTCTTTCCCTCTGCGCTGGTTTCAGCAGCTTTAATGGCAAGCGGTATTTCCGTTTTGAACACGCGGAGTTTATCCCCGTAGTTATCGCGGAGCAGGGACGAAATCTCCTTTGCAAAGTTAGTGCGGCTGTCCACCATTGTGATGAGCGCTCCGTCAATCTTAAGATTTGGATTGATGTTCTTCTTCACGCGGCCTATGGTCTGCAAAAGCTGGCTCATTCCCTTAGCCGGAAGATAGTGCGCTTGTACGGGGATAATTACGCTGTCTGCCGCAGCAAGGGCGTTTACGGTAATCATGCCGAGAGATGGCATGCAGTCGATGAGAACATAGTCATACTTGTCCTTTACCTCATTTAGATAGTTCCTAAGCACGCTCTCGCGGCTCATGGTATTTACAAGCGATACCTCCATAGCGGAAAGCTCGATATTCGCTGGCATGAGGTCAACACCCTCCGCATGATGCAAAATTCCCTCATTTGGTTCGATAGGCTCCTCCGTGATAACCTTGCTCATGACGGTGGCAAGGGAAACGGGAAGCTTGTCTGGTTCGTTCCAGCCAAGTGAATCCGTCAGATTGCCTTGGGCATCCGCGTCTATGAGCAGCACCTTCTTGCCGTGCCGCGCAAGCCCTATGCCGAGATTGACGGTTGTTGTGGTTTTGCCCACGCCGCCCTTCTGGTTGGCGAGGGCTATTACTTTGGTCATTTTTTCATCCTCCTTATTTGTTATTGTTATGCCACTTTTCAAACTCTACAAAATCATTTATATGCTTTTGCGATTTTTGTCCGATGCGCCAATAATACTTGCTGGCTAAAAAATCAATTAGGTACTTTTGCGGTATATGATAATGATTTCTGATGAATAGTGATTGTAACAATCCTTTTGTCAGCCAATTTATTACGGTTGACCGCCCATAGCCTGTTTGAGCGCAAACATCGGCAACAGATAGTAAACCGTCATTTGCAGCCAGCACATCGGTATAGAAAGTTCTCAATGCACAGAAAAAATCATCAGATTCAAATTGTATGCGGGAATAAGTACTCTTTCTCTTTGTTCGGAGCGAGGGCGGCATATCAAATCTCATAGGATTTGTTTTGCGCGCGTCAATAAAAGTCGCAACATCTTTAAGCGCAATAGTATATTTGCGCGTCATCTTGCCGCTATCTTGGCAAGGTATAAGCCCGTTTTCCAAAAGATAGCTTGCTTTCCTTTTGCTGATATGACAGATTTTATATAGCTGCTCTTTGGATATTTTTTCTGGGTATTCCATGCACAGCTTTTGATATGTTGCAGACCGTTTCATGTTTTTATCCGCTTTCACTTTTAGTAGTCAACGGCAGTGAATCGAAACGGATAAATAGTGTGTTTGCTTTCGCTACGAAGTAGTTGTTTGCGATGGCACTCTTGATAGAATCACCGCAGTTCTCTCGTAGTTCTCTTCTTTTTTCCAAACTGAATGCTGAATTGCGATTTTAAGGAGTTGTGCCGCCCGCCTGCAAAAAATAAAACGAGCAGCTAAAAACCCTTATTTTTAGGGATTTTTTGCTGCCATTAACTTCCTCTGATTTCTGCTATCTGCTGGCATCGGAATGAGTAATCAGATTACTCGAAATCAGTTGATCCGCAAGGGTCCGTGGGTTCGAATCCCACTCGCTCCGCCAGAAATCACGCCGGCCTAATGCTTAACAGTCATAAGTATTAAGGTTGGGCAAAGAATAAAAATCCCCCCGCATAGCGGGGGGGTATTTCAGTTTCGGGCATAGCCCTAATAATACTAGCGGCGCACAAGTGC
>ENA-OPCP01000552-OPCP01000552.1-human-gut-metagenome-genome-assembly--contig:-NODE-552-length-31831-cov-6.882553_pt1 | contig 31831 bp, 23 predicted proteins | sample MGYA00241563_ERZ501477 | MGnify/ENA primary metagenome ERZ501477 (study PRJEB25962, sample SAMEA2042572) | human gut metagenome | biome: human gut; feature: human-associated habitat; material: faeces... | reverse complement strand
CCGAATGGGGATTCCAACGCGAACAGCGGCATCTTCCTGCATATCGCAGACCTAAAGAACCCCTTCCCGAACGGGATCGAGTGTAATCTGCAAGCCGGGAGGGCCGGATTGTTCGTACTGCTGGGAGGCTCCGACCTTGTCGAGTACCAGCAACGCCCGGGAGAGGAACGTCCCTTCTTCCCTGTCGTAAAGAACGTGAACCCGTCCAGCGAGAAGCCCGCCGGAGAGTGGAACGAGGCGAACATCTTCGTGAAAGACGGCGTCATCACCGTTTACATCAACGGCGTATACCAGAACACCGGAACCAACAAGGTGAAGGAAGGCCATATCGGGCTACAGAGCGAGGGTAAGGAGGTTGAGTTCAGAAACGTAACCCTCACCAAGTGGTAAGCGGAGCCGTTTCCGGCGCATCTGTAATAATTAAACGGAATCTTTTAAATAGTATTAAAATAATATAGTACATTCGCGAGGATTCCTTTTCAATGAGGAACATATCATTGCAATAACCAATTTAAGAGGTAATGAAAAGAGACAACATCATTTTTGACATTATCGAGAAGGAGCACCAACGCCAATTGAAAGGCATTGAGTTGATCGCTTCCGAGAACTTTGTCAGCGACCAGGTCATGCAGGCCATGGGAAGCTGTCTGACCAACAAATACGCCGAGGGCTATCCCGGCAAGCGCTATTACGGCGGCTGCGAATATGTTGACATCGTTGAAAATCTTGCTATCGAGCGCGCAAAAGAGCTCTTCGGTGCGGACTGCGCCAACGTTCAGCCGCACTCTGGTGCGCAGGCTAACATGGCGGCATATTCCGCGCTCATAAATCCCGGCGACACAGTCATGGGCATGAGCCTCGCCCACGGCGGACATCTAACCCACGGCTCGCCCGTCAACGCGAGCGGCAAGCTCTACAAGTTCGTGCCCTACGGCGTGAACGACGACGGATATATCGACTATGATGAGCTTGAAAAGACCGCCAAGGAGGTCTGCCCGAAGCTTATCGTCGCGGGCGCATCCGCTTATCCGCGCGTTATCGACTTCGAGCGCATCGGCGCTATAGCAAAATCGGTCGGCGCATATTTCATGGTAGACATGGCGCACATCGCGGGACTCGTCGCGGCGGGACTTCATCCCTCGCCCGTGCCCTATGCCGACGTTGTCACAACAACCACGCACAAGACCCTCAGAGGTCCCCGCGGCGGACTCATCCTCTCCAAGGCTGAGCTCGGCGCAGCTATAAACAAGGCTATTTTCCCCGGCAACCAGGGCGGTCCGCTCATGCACGTTATCGCGGGCAAGGCGGTCTGCTTCGGCGAGGCTCTCAAGCCCGAGTTCAAGGACTATCAGCAGAGACTTCTCAACAACTGCAAGGCTCTTGCCGAGTCTCTGGCAAAGCGCGGAGTCAACCTCGTCTCCGGCGGCACCGACAACCACCTGCTGCTGGCCGACGTCATGAGCATGGGCGTCACCGGCCGCGACATGCAGGAGCTGCTCGACCGCGCGCACATCACCGCCAACAAGAACGCCATCCCCTTCGACAAGCAGCCGCCCCACCTGGGCAGCGGCGTGCGCTTCGGCTCCCCCGCCGCCACCACCCGCGGCATGAAGGAGCCCGAGATGCGCCGCATCGGCGAGCTCATCCTCCGCCTCATGCGCGAGGGCGACGCCGCCGTGCCCGAGGTCAAGGCCGAGGTCATGGACCTCTGCGAGCGCTTCCCGCTCTATCCGGGCGTCATCTGATAACATGTACCGCGTGTTCGTCGTCGAGGACGACCCGGTCATCGCCGGGGCCGTCTGCTCGCAGATGGAAAGCTGGGGGCTCGAGGCCCGCTGCGCCGGGGACTTCGGCGCGGTGATGGCCGAGTTTGCCGCCTTCGACCCCCAGCTCGTGCTGCTGGACATCTCCCTGCCGCGCTTTTCGGGCTACCACTGGTGCGCCGAGATACGCCGGGTGTCCCAGGTGCCGGTGATGTTCATCTCCAGCGCCTCAGACAACATGAACATCGTCATGGCCATGAACATGGGCGCGGACGACTTCATCGCCAAGCCCTTCGACCTCGAGGTGCTCATGGCCAAGGTGCAGGCGCTGCTCCGCCGGGCCTACGACTTTGCCGGGACGGGCAAGGTGCTAGAGTGCGGCGGGGCGGTGCTCGACCTCGCGGGCGGGGCCCTGGTCTACGGCGGCGAGCGCGTGGAGCTCACGAAAAACGAGCTGCGCATACTCCAGGCGCTGATGGAGAACCACGGCTCCGTAGTCTCGCGCGACACGCTGATGCTCCGGCTCTGGCAGACGGACAGCTTCGTGGACGAGAACACGCTCACCGTAAACGTCACGCGGCTGCGGCGCAAGCTGGACGCCGTGGGCCTCGGCGACTTTGTCAAGACCCGCAAGGGCCTGGGCTACACCATAGACTGAGGGGGCGGAACGAGATGCTCATCCTCTCATATTTCAGGAAGCACTGGCAGGGGCCGGTGCTTTTCCTGCTTTGCGCCGCTATATGCGCCGTGGTGTTCTACCTCTACGGCCTGCCGGCGGAGTCCGTGCTGTACGCGGCGGCGCTCTGCCTGGTGCCCTGCCTCGGCTGGCTCATAGTGGACCTCCTCGCCTACGTCCGGCGCGTGCGGGCGCTGCGGGACCTCACGCGGAGCATCCGCGTCTCGATAGAGCGCCTGCCGGAGCCGCGGGACGGCGTGGAGGGCGCCTACGACGCGCTGCTGCGCGAGCTCTGGGACGAAAAGAGCAAGCTGGACGCCGAGTACGCCGCCTCCCGCCGCGAGGCCGAGGACTATTACGCCATGTGGGCGCACCAGATAAAGACGCCCATCGCGGCGATGCGATTGCTGCTCCAGCAGGGGGAGGCGCCGGACCGCGCGGCGGTGTCGGCGGAGCTCTTCCGCATAGAGCAGTACGTGGAGATGGTGCTCTCCTACCAGCGCCTGGGCAGCGACACGGTGGACCTCGTGCTGCGGCGCGTGGAGCTCGACCGCGTGCTGCGCGGCTGCGTGCGCAAGTTCGCGGGGCTCTTCATAATGAAAAAGCTGCCCCTCGAGCTCGAGGAGACCCACCTCGAGGTGCTGACGGACGAGAAGTGGCTCGCCTTCGTCATAGAGCAGCTGCTCTCCAACGCGCTCAAGTACACGCGCGAGGGGCGCATACACATCTATGCCGAGGGCCGGAGCCTCATCATAGAGGACACGGGCACCGGCATCGCGCCGGAGGACCTCCCCCGCCTCGGCGAGCGGGGCTTCACCGGCTACAACGGCCGTGCTGAAAAGGGCTCGACGGGCCTCGGCCTCTACCTCTGCCGCCGCATCTGCAATAAGCTGGGCCACAGCCTGCGCTTCGAGTCCGAACTCGCCCGCGGCACCCGTGCGATCATCGGCTTCTCCGACTACAACCTGGGCGTCGAATGACCCGGCGCGAAAAAAAAGGGACCCCTCCGGGGGTCCCTTTTTTTATTTATTTGCGGCGAAGTAGTCGCGCGTGGTTTGGGCGTCGTGCTGGATCTGGTCGCGCAGGGCGGTGGTGTCGGGGAAGCGGCGCTCGTCGCGGATGAAGTGGTGGAACTCCACCCTCACGCGGTGGTCGTAGAGGTCGCCGTCGTAGTCGAGGATGTAGCTCTCCACCGAGACGTGGTCGCCGCCGGAGACGGTCGGGCGGACGCCGACATTGGTCACCGCCATGCGCTCCGTGCCGTCGTCCAGGAACACCTTCGCGGCGTAGACGCCGTGGCGCGGCACCAGCACACCCGGGGCGAAGCCCATGTTGATGGTCGGCGAGCCCAGCTTGTGGCCGAGCCGGAAGCCGCTGCGCACCGTGTCCACCAGCGAGTGCGGGTGGCCCAGCAGGCGGTTCGCCTCCTCTATGCGCCCCTCCGTCAGCAGCGCGCGGATGCGCGTGGAGCTCACCACCTCGCCGTCTATCCGCACGGCGGAGATGATGTCGCAGCCCAGGCCGTGCTCCGTGCAGTAGGCCGCCAGCCGCGCCGGGCGGCCCTCCCCCTTCCAGCCGAAGGAGAAGTCGTAGCCCACGACGTAGTGGCAGGCGCGCATCTCCTCCGTGACGGAGTCTATGAACTCCCGCCAGGGCATGTGCATGGTCTTTTCGCTGAAATGGATGAACACCACGCTGTCTATGCCGTAGATGCGGCGGATTATCTCCGCGCGCTCCGCCGGCGAGTTGATGAGCGGCACCTCCACGCCCTTTACCAGCGTGTCCGGGTGCGTGTCGAAGGTCATGACGGCGGGCACGGCCCCCTTCTCCGCGGCGCGGCGCTTGGTCATCTCCATGAGCGCGGCGTGGCCCGCGTGCACCCCGTCGAAGAAGCCGAGGGCTATAACTCTCTTTTTATCAGGCATAAGCTCATACCTCGAAAAAGCTCTTTATCGTCTTTAATGCGCCGCCTTCCGCGCGGCAGAGGGCCAGAAATTCGCCGCTCTCGGCGTAGACCCGGCACTCTCCGGTAAAGTCCGCGTCGAACCTCACGTCCATGCCGTTGCGCAGGGCCTTTTCCGCCCGCGCGTCCTTCAGGAGCACCACCGGGCGGCCCGCGAAGAGCGCGTCCACCGGCAGCAGGCAGTTTTCCGCGCCGCGGCGCTCTATCTCCTCTATCGTCAGGGCGTCGCGCACGTCAAAGCCGCCCGCGCGCGTACGGCGCAGGCCCGACATGCAGGCCCCGCAGCCCAGCGCGCGGCCTATGTCGTCGCAGAGCGTGCGTATGTAGGTGCCCTTGGAGCACTCCACCTCGAGCACGAAGTCCCCGTCGCGCTCGCCCGTGCACTCCAGGCGGTATATCGTCACCGGGCGCGGCTTTCGCTCCACCTCGCCGCCCGCGCGGGCGATCTCGTAGAGCTTCTTGCCATTGTATTTCAAAGCCGAATACATGGGCGGGAGCTGCTCTATCTCCCCGCGGAAGGCCCCGAGCGCGGCCTCGAGCTCCGATAGCGTCGGGCGCTCCGGCGAGGTCGCGAGCACGGCGCCCGTGGTGTCCAGCGTGTCCGTCACGACGCCGGGGCGCAGCAGCGCGGTGTAGGCCTTGTCGTGCCCCTCCGCGAACTCCACGGCCCGCGTCGCGCGGCCCAGGAACACCACCAGCAGCCCCGTCGCCATCGGGTCCAGCGTGCCGGAGTGGCCTATGCGCCGCTGCCCCGTCATGCGCCGGAGCCTCCCGACCACGTCGTGGCTCGTCCAGCCCGCGGGCTTGTCCACGAGCAGTATGCCGCTCATTCCTCCGGCCATTTTTCGTCTATCGCGCGCAGCATCAGCCGCAGCGCCTCCTCAGGCCCGGCCTGGAGCGTGCAGCCCGCCGCCATGGCGTGGCCGCCGCCGCCGTACACCGCGCAGATCTCCGAGACGTTCACGCCCGGCCTGGAGCGGAGCGAGATCTTGCTCTCACCCGGCTTCGTCTCGCGGATGGTCATGCTCACGAGCGAGCCCTCCGCCTTGCCCGCGAGGCCGGCGAGGTCCTCGCAGTCGTTTTCCACCGCGCCGCAGTCCGCGAGCATCTGCAGCGTGACAGTGACGACGGAGATCTTGCCGCCGCGGAAGAACTGCATGCCGCTGAGCATCCGGCCCTCGAGGGCCATCCTCGCGCGGCTCTGGGTGCGGAAAAAGCGGATGTTCAGCGCGGAGTTGTCCGCGCCGAGGTCGATGAGCTCCGCCGCCGCCCTGAGCGTGGCGGCATTGGTGTTCGAGTACTGGAAGCAGCCGGTGTCCGTGCTGACGGCGATGTAGAGCAGCGTCGCCTCCTCGCGGCTGACGGAGCCGCACAGGGCCTTTATCACCTCCAGCACCAGCTCGCCGCAGGAGGACTTCTCCGCCGCGAGGCAGGTGTTCTCCGCAAAGTGGGAGTTCGAGGGGTGGTGGTCCAGAGCAAGGTTCACCGGCGCGGGCGTTCCCTCGGGAAACAGGCCCTCGCCGGCGACGTCGACCGTCACGACGCATGACGGCCGGAACCCCTCCGGCGCGAAATAGGGCGCGATGAAGGGGCGGTAGTTTTCGGTTATCTCAGGATTGGCAAAGCAGTAAGCGGTCTTGCCCGCGCGGCGGAGGGCCGAGCAGAGGGCGGCGCCGGAGCCCAGCGTGTCCCCGTCCGGGCGGCGGTGGCTGATGAGCAGATAGCCGTCGTGTCCGGCCAGGTAGGCCGCGCATTCATTCGCCCTCAGGTCCATCGCTGTCCTCCCTGCCCGTGTCCAGCTCCTCTATGAGCTTGCTGATGTGGGCGCCGTATTCTATGGAGTGGTCGAGCTCGAAGACGAGCTCCGGCGTGTAGCGCAGCGAGAGCGCCGCGCCCAGCTCGCGCCGCAGCCAGGGGCCGCAGCTCTTGAGCCCGCGTTTGAACTCGCGCTCGTCCAGCTCGCCGAGGACGGAGAGCCAAACCTTGGCGTACCTGAGGTCGCCCGTGGTCTCCACCCTCGTGACGCTTATCATCCCCTGCTGCACCCGCGGGTCCTTGACCTGGCGCAGCAGGCTCGACAGGACGCGCTGTATGTCGTCGTTCGTCCTGCCTATGCGGTTAGATGTTGACATATTAACCCTCTATCTGTTTCATGACGTAGGCTTCGATGATGTCGCCCTCGCGCTCGTCGTTGAACTTTTCTATCTGGATGCCGCACTCGTAGCCGGCGGCGACTTCCTTGACGTCGTCCTTGAAGCGGCGCAGGGAGGCCATCTCGCCCTCGAAAATGACTATGCCGTCGCGCACGACGCGGACGGAGCAGCCGCGCTGGACCTTGCCGTCGAGCACGTAGCAGCCGCAGACGGTGCCGACCTTGCTGACCTTGTAGAGCTGGCGGATCTCGACGTGGGCGATGACCTGCTCTTCATACTTCGGGGCCAGCATGCCCTTCATGGCGGCCTCGATCTCGTTTATGCAGTCGTAGATGACGCGGTACATGCGCATCTCGACGTTCGCCCTCGCGGCGTAGTCGCGCGCGGCGTTGTCCGGGCGCACGTTGAAGCCGACGATGATGGCGCCGGAGGTGGCGGCCAGCATGACGTCCGACTCCGAGATCGCGCCGACGCCGGAGTGGATGACGCGCACGCGGACCTCGTCGTTGGAGAGCTTCTCCAGCGAGGTCTTGACGGCCTCGGCGCTGCCCTGGACGTCCGCCTTGACGATGATGTTGAAGTCCTTTATCTCGCCCTGCTGGATGCGCGCGAACAGGTCGTCGAGCGTGACCTTCTTGGCGACGCCGAGGGTCTTGTCCTTGGCCTGCTGCTTGCGCTCCTCCACCAGCTCGCGGGCCATGCGCTCGTCGGCGACGGCGTTGAAGGTGTCGCCCGCGCCGGGGACCTCGTTCATGCCGGCGATCTCCACGGGGGTGGAGGGCCCGGCCTCGGTGACGCGCTGGCCCTTGTCGTTCACCATGGTGCGCACGCGGCCCACGGCCGTGCCCGCGATGATGATGTCGCCCTGGTGCAGCGTGCCGTTCTGGACGAGGACGGTCATTATCGGGCCGCGGCCCTTGTCGAGCCTCGCCTCGATGACCGCGCCCTTGGCCGCGCGGTTCGGGTTCGCCTTGAGCTCGAGCACCTCGGCCAGGACGACCAGGTTCTCCAGCAGGTTGTCTATGCCCTCGCCGGTCTTGGCAGAGATCGGGCAGACGATGGTGTCGCCGCCCCACTCCTCGCTGACGAGGTCGTATTCCGTGAGCTGCTGCTTTACGCGCTCCGGGTTCGCGCCGGGCATATCCATCTTGTTTATGGCCACGACAATGGGGATGTTCGCGGCCTTGGCGTGGTTGATGGACTCTATGGTCTGCGGCATGATGCCGTCGTTGGCCGCGACGACGAGGATGGCGATGTCCGTGACGGAGGCGCCGCGGGCGCGCATGGAGGTGAAGGCCTCGTGGCCCGGGGTGTCCAGGAAGGTTATCGGGCTGCCCTTGACGTTCACGGTGTAGGCGCCGATGTGCTGGGTTATGCCGCCGGCCTCGCCCGCCGCGACGTGCGCGTTGCGGATATAGTCCAGCAGGCTGGTCTTGCCGTGGTCGACGTGGCCCATGACGACGACGACCGGCGCGCGGGGGACGAGGTCCTCCGGCTTATCCTCGCTGTCGTCTATGAGCTTCTCCTCGACGGTGACGACGACCTCGTGCTCGACCTTGCAGCCGAGCTCCATGGCGACGAGGGCCGCGGTGTCGTAGTCTATTATGTCCGAGAGCGAGGCCATTACGCCGTTCTTGATGAGGGCGCGGACGACCTCGGCGCCCGTCTTTTTCATTCTGGAGGCCAGCTCGCCCACGCCGATGGTGTCGGGGATCTGGACCTTGAGCTGGGCCTTCTTGGCTATCTCGAACTGGAGCTTCTGCATGCGCTCGCGCTCCTCGGCGCGGCGCTTGGCGCTGGCGGCGGCCTGCTGCTGGCGCTGCTTCTGCTTGTTCTGGAACTTCTCCTTGCCGCGCTTGACGTTGTCGCCCGCGTGCGCGCCGGCGAGGCGGTCGAAGCGCTCGTCATACTTGCCGAGGTTCACATTGCCGCCGCCGCGCGTGTCTATGACGCGCTTCTCGGGCACCTGGCGCGGGACGTGGGGCTTTGCCTCCTTGGCCGGCGCGCTCTGCTTGGCGCTCTGCTGCGGCTGGGCGCTCTGCTGGGCCTGCGGCTGCTGGGGCTTTGCCTGCTGCGGCTGCGCGCTCTGCTGGGGCTTCGCCTGGCTCTGGGCCTGGGGCTGCGGCTCCGGCTCCGGCTTCTTCGCCGCCGGCTTCGCCTCCGGGACCTTGAAGAGGTCCTCCATCGTCGCGCACTGGTTGTGCTGCGTCAGATACTCGAAAACAAGGGAGAGCTCCGAATCCTCCAGCACCTGCATATGGTTCTTGGGCGCGGTGGCGTATTTGGTGAGGATCTCCGCTATGGCCTTTGAGGTCATGCCGAAGTCCTTTGCCAGCTCATGCACCCTGTACTTATCAAAACTACTCATGGTGTTCCCTCCCCGGTTTCCTTTTTGGCCCTGCGGCCTTGCGTCTCGCGGCCTTGTCGGCGCGGCGCTCCATCTCTTCGGCAAGCTGCCCGTATTCGTCCGGCGCGGCCTCGGCCAGCGCCGCGAGGAATGCGGACGAGAGCCCGAAGTCCGTGCACGCCGCCATGCTGCAGCCGGTCTTGCCCAGCAGCTGCGAGAGCTGCGCCTTGTCGTACGGCAGCGGCACCAGCAGCGTCCGGTGCCCGTAGAGATAGCCCTCCGCGCGCTTTCGCGCGTTCTCGGAGGCGTCCGCCGCCAGGAGCAGCAGCCGCGCCCGCCCGGCTCTCACCGCGGCGCCCGTGGCCGTCTCGCCCAGGTCTATTTTGCCGGCCCTTCGCATCAGGCCGAGATAATTAAGAGCTCTGTCCGTCTTGCGTCTCCTCCAGAAGGCCCGCGAGCCTCTCCATAACTTCGTCCGGTATTTTGACCTCCAGCGCCCGGTCGAGCGCGCGGGTCTTAACCGCCTTTTTGAAGCAGTCCGGGTTCGGGCACACGTAGGCGCCCCTGCCCGGCAGCTTGCCGCGCGCGTCGAAGGCGACCTCGCCCTCCGGCGAGCGCACCACGCGCAGCAGCTCCCGCTTCGGCTTCATCTCGCGGCAGCCAAGGCACTGCCGCATGGGTATTTTCTTCTGCACGGCGCCGCGCCTCCTTCAAATCGCCGGGCTCAGGCCTCGGCGTCGGACTTGATGTCTATCTTGTAGCCCGTCAGCTTGGCGGCGAGGCGGGCGTTCTGGCCCTCCTTGCCTATGGCCAGCGAGAGCTGGCTCTCCGGGACCACGACGCGGCAGCTCTTGCCCTCGTCGAGCAGCGTCACGCTCAGGACCTCGGCCGGGGCCAGGGCCGCGGCGACGTACTCCTCGGGCGACTCGCTGTACTTGACTATGTCTATCTTCTCGCCGCCGAGCTCCTCGACGATGCTGGCGACGCGGCCGCCGCGCGGGCCGACGCAGGCGCCGATGGGGTCCACCGCCGGGTCGTCGCTCCAGACGGCCATCTTCGTGCGGCTGCCCGCCTCGCGGGCGATGGACTTTATCTCCACGGTGCCGTCGAAGATCTCGGGCACCTCGAGCTCGAAGAGGCGCTTGACCAGGCCGGGGTGCGTCCTCGAGATGAGCACCTGCGGGCCGCGGGTGGACTTGCGGACCTCCACGACGTAGACCTTGATGCGGTCGCCCTCGTGCAGCTCCTCGCCCTTTATCCGCTCGCTGGCGGAGAGCATGGCCTCCGTGAACTCGGAGTTGGAGCTTATCTTGATGGACACCCCGCCTGTGCGCGGCTCTATGCGGGAGACCACGCCGGTGAGTATCTCGTGCTCCTTGGACGTGAACTCGTCGTAGATGATGCTGCGCTCGGCCTCGCGGATGCCCTGGATGATGACCTGCTTTGCGGCCTGGGCGGCGATGCGGCCGAATTTCTTCGTCTCCACGGGGATGGCGATGACGTCGCCTATCTTCGCCTTCTTGGAGAACTTGTGCGCGTTCTCGAGGTCGATCTCCTCGGTGGGCTCCTCCACCTCGGCGACGACGGTCTTGTTGATGACCAGCTCTATACGCTTTTTGTCCTCGTCGAGTATGACCTCCACGTTCTCGCCGTACTCCGGGTTGTCCTTGCGGAAGGCGGCAAGCATGGCCTGCTGGATCTTTTCGTACATGTACTCGCGGGGAATGCCCTTTTCCTTTTCAATGTCCTCCACCGCGGCGAAGAATTCTGCGTTCATCTTTAAAGCGCCCCTTCTGTCATATCGTCACGCTCAGCCGCACCTGGGCGACCTGCGCTTTTTGGTAAGTCTTTTCCGCGCCGTTTATCTCTATGGTGACGGCGCCGTCCGCATAGCCGCGGAGCGTGCCCGTGTGCGCCTTCGCGCCCTCCACGGGCTGATAGTGCCGGACCTCGACCTGCGAGCCCAGGAACTTTTCAAAGTCCCGCGGCCGCTTGAGCTCCCGCTCCACGCCCGCCGACGAGACCTCGAAGATGTAGCTCGTCGGGATGGGGTCCGCCTCGTCCAGCACAGGGTCCAGCGCGCGGGACACCGCCTCGCAGTCGTCTATCGAGACGCCGCCGGCCTTGTCTATATACACCCTCAGGTACCAGGCCCCGGCCTCCTTGACATATTCAACGTCCCAGATCTCGCAGCCCTCGGCCTCCACGACCGGCTGCGCCAGAGCCAGGACGGTATCCGTGATCTTGCTCATCGCGCGCTCCTTTGCCACATTCTGACAGTTTATTTTATTCCAACAAAAAGAGTGGGCGGGACCCACTCAAACGAAAACTACATAACTAACATTAGTATATTACCATATACCCGCTTTCAATGCAAGCATTTTTTCTCCGCAAAAGGAGGGCCGCGCGGAGGTATCCGCGCGGCCAAAAAAGAGGATCATGAAATGAAAAAGAAGAAACCCTTGCTTGCAGAACCTATAATAGCGGATAAATGTTACCGAAACAATCGCAGTCTTGTTACAGAAAGATTAAGTTTATGAAAAGCGGGCCCGGAATATGCCTTCCGGGCCCGCGGCGGATAAATCTTACAGCGCGTTGGAGCGGTTCACGAGGACGGAGAGGTCGACGTACTCCTCGGGCGCGGACTCCTTCTCCTCGTCCGTCTCGGAGACGAAGTTCCGGTAGACGGCCAGGCCGGAGCCGGCGGGGATGAGCTTGCCGATGATGACGTTCTCCTTGAGGCCGACGAGGTGGTCGACCTTGCCCTTGATGGCGGCCTCGGTGAGGACCTTGGTCGTCTCCTGGAAGGAGGCGGCGGAGAGGAAGCTCTCGGTCGCGAGGGAGGCCTTGGTGATGCCCATGAGCAGCTGGGTGTAGGTGGCCTCACGCAGCGGCTCACCGCTCTCGGAGAGCTCGCCGGCCTGGGTGCGGGCGGCGACCTCCTCGTTGGCGGTGCGCAGCTCGGAGATGTCCACGGTGGCGCCGGAGAGGAGCTTGGTGTCGCCCGCGTCCTCTATGCGCACCTTGCGCATCATCTGGCGCACGATGACCTCGATGTGCTTGTCGTTGATGTCGACGCCCTGCTGGCGGTAGACCTTCTGGACCTCCTGGACGAGGTAGTTGCGGACGCCGGGGCGGCCGAACTCGTCGTCGTCTATGCCGCGGATGCGCAGCACGTCGTGCGGGTTGAGCGCGCCGGCGGTGAGCTCCTGGCCCTTGTCCACGTGCGCGCCCGCGGTGACGAGGATGCCCGCGGAATAGGGCACGGTGTAGACGCGGGTGTCGCCGTCGGCCTCGTTGGTGACCGTGATGGCGAAGATGGAGTTCTTGCGCGTCTCCTCGATGGAGACGGTGCCGGAGATCTCGCTGAGGACGGCCATCTTCTTGGGCTTGCGGGCCTCGAACAGCTCCTCGACACGGGGCAGGCCCTGGGTGATGTCGTCGCCCGCGATGCCGCCGGTGTGGAAGGTACGCATCGTGAGCTGGGTGCCGGGCTCGCCGATGGACTGGGCCGCGATGACGCCGACGGCCTCGCCCGGGTTGACCGGCTGGCCGACGGCCAGGTTGATGCCGTAGCACCTGGCGCAGACGCCGCTCTTGGCCTTGCAGGCCAGGACGCTGCGGATGAGGACCCTGTCGATGCCGTGGGCACTGAGCACCTCGGCGTCGGCGGGCATGAGCATGTGGTCGGTGTCGAAGAGGATCTCGCCGGTGGCGGGGTCGGTGACGGGCACGGCGGGATACCTGCCGTGGATGCTGACGGCCAGGGACTGGACCTCCTGGCCCTTCTCATAGATGGCGGTGGCCCAGACGCCCTCGGTGGTGCCGCAGTCGTCCTCGCGGATGATGACGTCCTGGGAGACGTCGACCAGGCGGCGGGTCAGGTAGCCGGAGTCCGCGGTACGCAGGGCGGTGTCGGCCAGGCCCTTGCGGGCGCCTCGGCTGGAGATGAAGTACTCCAGGACGGACAGGCCCTCGCGGAAGTTCGCCTTGATGGGGATCTCGATGGTCTTGCCTGCGGTGTTGGCCATCAGGCCGCGCATGCCGGCCAGCTGGCGGATCTGGTTCATGGAGCCTCGGGCGCCGGAGTTCGCCATCATGTAGATGGGGTTGTACTCGTCGAGGCAGTTCTGCAGCGCGCCGGTGACGTCCTTCGTCGTCTGCTCCCACTCGTCAACGACCAGGCGGTAGCGCTCGTCGTTGGTGATGAAGCCGCGGCGGTACTGCTTTTCGATGTCGAGGACCTTGCTCTCGGTGGCCTCGATGAGGGTCTTTTTCGCGTCGGGGACGGTCATGTCCGCGATGGATATCGTGATGGCGCCCTTGGTGGAGTACTTGAAGCCGAGAGCCTTGATGTTGTCGAGCACCTCGGCGGAGATGGTGAAGCCGTACTTCTGGATGCAGCGGTCGATGATGTCGCCCAGCTGCTTTTTGCCGACCTGGAAGCCGATCTCGTGGTCGAAGGCGTGCGCCGGGTCGCTGCGGTCGACGTAGCCGAGGTCCTGCGGGATGGGCTCGTTGAAGATGATGCGGCCGACGGTGGTCTGGATGACCCTGTGGGCGGGCGCGCCGTCTATGGTCTTCTCCACGCGCACGAGGATGGGGGCGTGGATGCCGATGTCGCCGTAGTTGTAGGCCATGATGGCCTCGGCGGGGGTGGCGTAGGCCTTGAGAGGCTTGTACTCGGCCTCCTTCTTGCCCTCCTTCTTCGCGGCCTTGTTGGCGGCGACGAAGTCGTCGGCGTCCACGACCTCACCGGCGGTCAGGCCGGTCTCGCCGGCGTCGGTGACGAACACCTGCTCGGCGCCCTTCTCGGCCTTGCCGAGGCGGACGTAGGTGAGGTAGTAGGAGCCGAGGATCATGTCCTGGGTCGGGACGGTGACGGGGTGGCCGTCCTGCGGGCGCAGGAGGTTGTTGGCCGAGAGCATGAGTATGCGGGCCTCGGCCTGGGCCTCGGCGGACAGGGGCAGGTGGATGGCCATCTGGTCGCCGTCGAAGTCGGCGTTGTAGGCGGTGCAGACCAGGGGGTGCAGCCTGAGGGCGCGGCCCTCGACCAGGATGGGCTCGAAGGCCTGGATGCCCAGGCGGTGCAGCGTGGGCGCGCGGTTGAGCAGCACGGGGTGCTCCTTGATGACCACGTCCAGCGCGTCCCAGACCTCGGTGCGCTGCTTGTCTACCATCTTCTTGGCGGACTTGATGTTGTTGGCGACGCCGTCCTCGACCAGCTTCTTCATGACGAAGGGGCGGAAGAGCTCTATGGCCATCTCCTTGGGCACGCCGCACTGGTATATCTTCAGGTCGGGGCCGACGACGATGACGCTTCGGCCGGAGTAGTCGACGCGCTTGCCGAGCAGGTTCTGGCGGAAGCGGCCCTGCTTGCCCTTGAGCATGTCGGAGAGGCTCTTGAGCGCGCGGGAGTTGGCGCCGGTGACGGCGCGGCCGCGGCGGCCGTTGTCGATGAGGGCGTCCACGGCCTCCTGGAGCATGCGCTTCTCGTTGCGGACGATGATGTCCGGCGCGTTGAGCTGCATGAGGCGCTTGAGGCGGTTGTTGCGGTTTATGACGCGGCGGTAGAGGTCGTTCAGGTCGCTGGTGGCGAAGCGGCCGCCGTCGAGCTGGACCATGGGGCGCAGCTCGGGCGGGATGACCGGCAGGACGTCGATTATCATCCACTCGGGCTTGTTGTGGCTCAGGCGGAAGGCCTCCACGACCTCCAGGCGCTTGACCAGCTTGGCCTTCTTCTGGCCGCCGGCGGTGGCGAGCTCCTCGCGCAGCTTGACGGAGAGCTCCTCGCAGTCTATCTGGGAGAGCAGCTTCTTGATGGCCTCGGCGCCCATGCCGGCGTCGAAGTCGTTTTCATACTTCTCGCGCATGTCGCGGTACTCGCGCTCGGAGAGGATCTGGCAGCGCTCCAGCGGCGTGTCGCCGGGGTCGGTGACGATGTAGGCGCCGAAGTAGAGCACCTTCTCGAGTATCCTCGGGGTGATGTCCAGCAGCAGGCCCATGCGGGAGGGGATGCCCTTGAAGTACCAGATGTGGCTGACGGGCGCGGCCAGCTCTATGTGGCCCATGCGCTCGCGGCGGACCTTGGCCTTGGTGACCTCGACGCCGCAGCGGTCGCAGATCTTGCCCTTGTAGCGGATCTTCTTGTACTTGCCGCAGTGGCACTCCCAGTCCTTGGTGGGCCCGAAGATGCGCTCGCAGAACAGGCCGTCGCGCTCGGGCTTGAGGGTGCGGTAGTTGATGGTCTCCGGCTTCTTGACCTCGCCGTAGGACCAGGCGCGTATCTGCTCAGGGGAGGCAATGCCTATTTTGATAGCGTCAAAGGGTGTGTAGCTCATGGCTTATTCCTCCTCCATTCCAAGTTCGTCTCCGGAAAAGCCCGGGAAACTGTCGTCATCGCCGTCGTCGTCATCGTCCAGGCTGCCCAGCTCCAGGTCGTCCTCGGGGACGTTCTCGATGCTGAAGCCGGCGTCCTCTATCTCGCTGTCGTCGGCGCGGTATTCGTCCTTCATGCCGGGGATGTAGTCGTCGTCATCGTCGTCCTTGAGCTCTATCTCGTCGCCGTTCTTGTCGAGGATGCGGACGTCGAGGCAGAGGCTCTGCAGCTCCTTGACCAGGACCTTGAAGCTCTCGGGCACGCCCGGCTGCGGGATGTTGTGGCCCTTGACGATGCTCTCGTAGGTCTTGACACGGCCGGTGACGTCGTCGGACTTGACGGTGAGTATCTCCTGCAGGGTGTACGCCGCGCCGTAGGCCTCGAGGGCCCAGACCTCCATCTCGCCGAAGCGCTGGCCGCCGAACTGGGCCTTGCCGCCCAGGGGCTGCTGCGTGACGAGGCTGTACGGGCCGGTGGAGCGGGCGTGGATCTTGTCGTCCACGAGGTGGTGCAGCTTGAGGAAGTAGACGTAGCCGACGGTGACGGCGTTGTCGAAGCGCTCGCCGGTGCGGCCGTCGTAGAGGTAGCTCTTGCCGTCCTCACGCAGGCCCGCGAGCCTGAGGGTGTCGCGGATGGTGGACTCGTTGGCGCCGTTGAAGATGGGCGTCGCCACCTTCCAGCCCAGGGCCTGGGCGGCGTAGCCCAGGTGGACCTCCAGCACCTGTCCTATATTCATACGGGAGGGGACGCCCAGGGGGTTGAGCACGATGTCCAGCGGCGTGCCGTCGGGCATGTAGGGCATATCCTCGCGCGGGAGTATGCGGGAGACGACGCCCTTGTTGCCGTGGCGGCCGGCCATCTTGTCGCCGACGGAGATCTTGCGCTTCTGCGCGATATAGACCCTGACGACCTGATTTACGCCGGGGCTCATCTCGTCGCCCGCCTCGCGGGTGAAGACCTTGACGTCGACTATGATGCCGCTCTCGCCGTGGGGGACCTTCAGCGAGGTGTCGCGCACCTCGCGGGCCTTCTCGCCGAAGATGGCGCGCAGCAGGCGCTCCTCGGCGGTGAGGTCGGTCTCGCCCTTGGGCGTGACCTTGCCGACGAGGATGTCGCCGCTCCTGACCTCGGCGCCGACGCTGATTATGCCGCGCTCGTCCAGGAACTTGAGCGCGTCGTCGCCCACGCCGGGGATGTCGCGGGTGATCTCCTCGGGCCCGAGCTTGGTGTCGCGCGCGTCGCACTCGTACTCCTCCACGTGGATGGAGGTGAACACGTCCTCCATGACGAGGCGCTCGTTGAGGAGGATGGCGTCCTCGTAGTTGTAGCCCTCCCAGTTCATGTAGCCGACGAGGATGTTCTTGCCGAGGCTGATCTCGCCGTGGCTGGTGGAGGGGCCGTCGGCTATGACGTCGCCCTTGGCGACGCGCTCGCCCGCGCCGACGACCGGGCGCTGGTTGATGCAGGTACCCTGGTTGGAGCGGGAGAACTTTATGAGCTTGTAGTTCTTGACCTCGCCGGAGTCGTAGCGCACGACGATGTTCGTGGCCGAGACGCTCTCGACATAGCCGTCCTCCTCGGCGAGGATGGTGACGCCGGAGTCCACGGCGCACTTGTGCTCGATGCCGGTGGCGACGATGGGGGCCTCGGTGGTCATCAGAGGCACGGCCTGGCGCTGCATGTTCGCGCCCATCAGGGCACGGTTCGCGTCGTCGTTTTCGAGGAAGGGTATCATCGCGGTGGCGATGGAGACCATCATGCGCGGGGAGATGTCGACATAGTCCACGCGCTCGCGGTCGACCTCGATGATCTCGTCGCGGTGGCGGCAGGTGACGCGCTTGTTCTTGAGGCAGCCGTTCTCGTCGAGCGGCTCGGTGGCCTGGGCGACGATGTAGCGGTCCTCGACGTCGGCGGTCATATACTCGACCTCGTCGGTCACGAAGCAGTCCGGCTTGCGGACCTTGCGGAAGGGCGTGACGAGGAAGCCGTATTCATTGACGCGGGCGTAGCTCGCGAGGTAGCTGATGAGGCCGATGTTCGGGCCTTCGGGGGTCTCTATGGGGCAGAGGCGGCCGTAGTGGCTGTAGTGGACGTCGCGGACGTCGAAGTTCGCCCTCTCGCGGCTCAGACCGCCGGGGCCGAGGGCCGACATGCGGCGCTTGTGCGTGAGCTCGGCCAGGGGGTTGGTCTGGTCCATGAACTGGGAGAGCGGCGAGGAGCCGAAGAACTCCTTGATGGCCGCGGTCACGGGCCGGATGTTGATGAGGCTCTGCGGGGTGACGATGTCGAGGTCCTGCAGCGTCATGCGCTCGCGGATGACGCGCTCCATGCGGGAGAAGCCTATGCGGAACTGGTTTTGCAGCAGCTCGCCCACGCTGCGGACGCGGCGGTTGCCGAGGTGGTCTATGTCGTCCGCCGTGCCGATGCCGTGAGCAAGGCAGCAGAGATAGTTCACCGAGGCGAACATGTCGTCCACGATTATGTGCTTGGGGATGAGGATGTCGATGTTGTCCTTTATGGCCTCTTTGAGCTCGTCGCCCTGGTACTGCTCCAGGAGCTGGCGCAGGATGATGAGCCTGACCTTCTCGTGCACGCCGACCTCGGCGGGGTCGAAGTCCACGAAGTGGGCCATGTCGACCATGCCGTTGGTGAAGACGCGCACGTCCCTGCCGTCGGCGCGGAGCGTGACGTCCGTGACGCCGCAGGAGTCGAGATACTCGGCCCGCTCGCGGGTGAAGACCTCGCCCGGCTCGGCGATGAGCTCGCCGGTGACGGGGTCGGCGACGGGGGCGGCCAGCTGGTGGCCGATGAGCCTGCCGGCCAGGCCGAGCTTCTTGTTGAACTTGTAGCGGCCCACGGAGAAGAGGTCGTAGCGGCGGCGGTCGAAGAAGAGGCCGTCGAGCAGCGTCTCGGAGCTCTCCACCGTCGGGGGATCGCCCGGGCGCAGCTTGCGGTAGATCTCGAGCAGGGCGTCCTCACGCGTGACGAAGCTGTCCTTGTCCAGCGTGGTGACGATGCGCTCGTCGTTGGCAAAGACCTCCTTGAGCTGCTCGCTGGTCACGCAGCCGGCGACGGGGTCGCTCAGGCAGGTCAGCCAGGTGTAGGGCTTATCCGCGTCGTAGCGGCCCATGGCCTTCAGGAAGAGGGTGACGGGCAGCTTGCGGTTTTTGTCTATGCGGACGTAGAAGATGTCGTTCGCGTCCGTCTCATACTCCAGCCAGGCGCCGTGGTAGGGGATGACGGTGGTGCCGTAGGTGGAGATCTGGGCCTTGTCCGTCTTCTTGTCGTAGTACACGCCGGGGGAGCGGACGATCTGCGAGACGATGACGCGCTCGGCGCCGTTTATCACGAAGGTGCCGCCCGCGGTCATGAGCGGGAAGTCGCCCATGAAGATCTCCTGCTCCTTGATCTCCTCCGTCTCCTTGTTGCGGAGACGCACGCTCACCTTGAGAGGAGCGGCATACGTGGCGTCGCGCGCCTTGCACTCCTCCTCGGAATACTTGGGCTTCTCGTCCATGGAGTAGTCCACGAAGCTCAGCTCCAGGTTGCCCGAGTAGTCCGTGACCGCGTCCACGTCGCGGAACACCTCGCGCAGGCCCGTGTCGAGGAACCACTTGTAGGACTTCTTCTGGATCTCCAGGAGGTTCGGCATGTCCTGGATCTCGGTGCTCCTCGCGAAGCTCTTCCTCAGCGTCTTACCGTAGTAAACATCCTTTGGCATCAATGCACACTCCTTGTGTTGGAATCTTGTGTACACCCGGCTGGGTTGTCAGTTGTTTGCGGCGCTCTGTTGCAATTGAGCGAAAATCTGATAGAATAAAGCCATAGCTGAAAATGGGTCAATATCCGTCCTCAGGAGACATAGCAAGTTATTGTATCATCATAGTGCACTTAATGTCAAGTGCCGTTTTGTTAAGAATTACGATTTTTGGTGCGGGGATGTGTTCTCCGCCTTTTTTTATTGGCTGCGGAGGTGCAAATGGACGCTGCTGCTGTTATTCTGCTCATGGTGGAGGCCGTGATGGCCCTGCTGCTGCTCTACTTCGACGGGCTCTTGAAAAAGCCCGTGCAGGTGCTGACCTGCGCGGGGCTCGTGGCCGCGGCCTTTGTGCTGCGCGCGCTGTTTTTCAGCTACGAGACGCTCGACTACCAGGACTTCCTCGCCCGCTGGGTGCAGTATTTCCGCGATAACGGCGGCTTTGCGGCGCTCAAAGATTCGGTCGGCAACTACAATGTCCCCTACCTCTATTTCCTCGCGCTCTTCTCCTATGTGGACATCTACGACCTCTATCTAATAAAGCTGCTCTCCACGTTCTTCGACGTGCTGCTGGCCTTCGGGGCGATGCGGCTCACGGGGCTCTTCACGCGCAGCCGCGTGAAGCTGCTCTTCGTCTACTTCGCCGTGCTCTTCTGGCCCACGGTGGTGCTCAACAGCGCGGTCTGGGGCCAGTGCGACAGCATATATGTCGCGCTCGGGCTGCTGGCCGTATACTGGGCCATGGACGGGCGGCCGGTGCTCGGCATGGCGGCGATGGCGGCGTCCTTCGCCTTCAAGCTGCAGGCCGTGTTCATCATGCCGGTGTTCGTGCTGCTGCTCATAGCGCGGCGCGTGAAGCTCCGGCACTTCCTCGTGTTCCCCGCGGTGTATATGCTGCTGATGCTGCCCGCCGTCTTCGCCGGGCGGCCGGTGCTGGACACCATAACGCTCTACTTCGACCAGATGGGCACCGTGGGCAGCGCGCTCAACTACAACTCCCCCTCCGTCTACGCCTTCGCGCGCAGCGTGTCCGACGAGGCCCTGGCCTCCAAGCTCGGCATCGCGGCGGCCTTTGCGCTGATGCTGGCCGTGTTCGGCTGGTTCTGGTGGCGGCGCGGCTCCATCACCAACTGGGCCCTGCTCGGCGGGGCGCTGCTCCTCGTCGTGGGCATCCCCTTCCTGCTGCCGCACATGCACGACAGGTACTTCTTCTGTGCGGACATCCTCTCGCTCGTCTTTGCCGCCGCGGCGCCGGTGTACTTCTTCCTGCCGCTGCTGTGCGAGTTCGCCTCCCTGCTCGGCTACCACGCCTATCTCAAGATGCGCTACCTGCTGCAGATGCACTACGGCGCGGGCGCGCTGGCCATCGTCACAGTCATAGCCGCCGTGTTCACCGCCGCCCAGCTCCACCCCGTGCAGAGGCGCAAATACTCTTGAAAAATTTTTGTTGACAAACCGCGATATTCTGCTATAATACCAAATGCGCCTTTCCCCAGCCGATATGCGAGAGTGCTGGAACTGGCAGACAGGCAGGCTTGAGGTGCCTGTGTCTCATTTACAGGCGTGTGGGTTCAAGTCCCATCTCTCGCACCAAGGGTCCCGGACATCCGTGTCCGGGACCCTTTCCTTTTCTCCGCCGCCCCTCTCCGGGCGGCATTTTCTTTTGCCCGGGCTCTTTTATCGTCTGAATGCTTAAAGTTTGCCGCCCGTAAATGGAGGAATATACAAAAATATCCGCCGCGGTGCTCCGGGCGTTGACAGCGGTCTTGTACGTATATTATCATGTGCTCAGGAGTTGCTTAAACGTTTAAGCATGGATTTTGCAGCGTTTGGGCTGATGGACAAATTATTCAATAAGGAGGACATGAAATGAAAAAGCTGCGCATACTGCTCTGCCTGGCTCTGGCCGCGGTGCTCTGCCTGGGCCTCGCCGCCTGCGGGGAGACCGCCGAGGAGCCCTCGGGCGGGTACAAGGTCACCTTCTACGACAGCGACGGCGTGACCGTGCTGGCCGAGACCACCGCCGAGGAGGGCCAGCCCGTCGCCGACCCGGGCCTCACCAAGGAGGGCTACGTCATCCAGGGCTACTACTCCACCCCCGCCCTGCTCATCTCCTACGACATGTCGGCCCCCGTCACGGCGGACACCTCGGTCTTTGTGGCCTGGCAGTCCTCCGTCGTGGACGAACGCGCCTGGATGTTAGCGGGCTCGCTCGCGGGCTACCCCGAGAACAACTGGGGCCACGCCTGGCCGCAGGACGACTTCCTCATGCAGCCCGTGGAGGGTGAGTTCAACACCTTCACCATAGAGCTGAACCTCTACGAGGGCGACGAGTTCAAGATAGCCGTCATCGACCAGGACTACAACTGGGGCGACTCCATAGACGCCTCCGGCCTCGCGGACGACACCTACCTCTCCGGCGGCGAGGACGCCTTCGCCTCCGGCGCGAACATCAAGGTGCTCGAAAACGGCCTCTACAAGCTCACGCTCAGGACCGACGCCGAGACCCTCTCGCTCTGCAAGCTCAGCTGCGAGAAGATAGGCGAGGCCGCCGAGCTGGCCGCCCCGGCCTTCGACTTCCAGATCCAGGGCAACTTCAACAACTGGGGCGAGGACCCGGAGAGCTTCAAGATGCTGCAAAACGGCTCGGACAACATCTGGTACTACCTGCTCACCATCACCGAGGCCGATTACGACACCGCCAACGGCAACGACTTCGCCATGTTCGGCATCAAGAACCTCGTCAACGGCGACTGGTACGACATGCGCAACCTCGACCCCGCCGCGGCGCCGAACATCTCGCTCACCGCGGGCACCTACATAGTCTGGCTGGCGCTCGATGTCCAGGATAACCAGCCCGTGGTCACTACGCTCTACGCCGCCGAGCCCGCCTACTACGTCGTGGGCACCTGCGGCAATGCCGGCTGGGCCGCGGACGCCAACGCCGAGAACACCGCCTACATGATGCAGCCCCAGGACGACGGCACCTACAAGCTGGACGTCACCTTCACGGACGCCGAGATAGTCGACTGGGCGGACAACAAGGTCGCCTTCAAGATAGCCTACGGCGCGAACGGCACCGTCGCCAACGAGTACTGGTACGGCACCGCCTCCGGCGACAACATCACCGTCGACCCCGGCACCTACACCATCGTCTTTGACCCCGCCACGGGCGGCATAACCTACTGAGCACGAAAAAAGCGGCGGAAGGGGCGCGTGTCCCCTTCCGCCGCGGAATAAGCTGTACGGCGCGAGCCGCGATCATGCTATTATGATGTCGTGCTCCGGCGCGGCGCTCTTGCGTATCGTGTCGTACACCAGGGCGGCGACGGTGTCGGCCATCGCGGCGGAGGGCAGCTCTATGTCCCCGCCGGGGCTCAGCGAGAGCACCCGGCCGCGGGCGAAGCGCCGGGCCCGCTCCGCGAGCGCCTCGCCGAAGGCCACGCAGACGGAGCCCTCCGGCCGGCCGCGCAGGAAGGCGGAGACGGCCTCGTCCGAGGTGTCGAAGCACACGGCGTCGAAGCAGCGCTCGATGCGGCGGTTGAGCTTCGGCTCGGCAAAGGGCCGCAGCAGGGCGCAGGCCTCTCCCCCGCCCTCCGAGGCGCGGCGGGCCGCCGCGGCGTAGTCGCAGTTCACTTGGTAGAAGAGGTCGGGGTCGTCTATGACGCCGTCCACGCAGATGAGCGGGTAGAAGCAGTTGAAGCCTATCTTCAAAAAGGTCTCCCTGTCAACGTCCATGGCGACGATGGCGTCTATGGTCTTTATGGTCTGGGTGACGCAGGCGTCGGTTATGATGCGCAGGGTGTAGCCCCGGCGCTCCAGCGCCGGAGAGAGGGCGGAGACGAAGGCCGCAAAGGCGTGGGCGCTGTCGGCGCTCTCCGCCGCGCGCGGCGCGAAGAGGCCCACGGCGCAGCTGTTGCCCGTGGCGAGCGCCTTGGCCACCGCCGAGGACTCGTAGCCCATGAGGTGCACCTCGTGCAGCACGCGCTTGCGCGTCTCGGGGCTTATGCGCTGGTCCTCGCGCCCGTTCACGACGTAGGAGACCGTCGCGGTGGATACGCCGCAGGCGTCCGCGATGTCCCTGATGGTCACTTTTTTCTTTTTTCCGTTCATCTCAGCCATACCTGAATAATAACAACTGCGCCGCGGTATTGTCAACCGCGCGCGGGGATTTTGGAGGTACCCATGGAAACGAGAGCCATTTTGCACCGCGGCAGGCCGCTGGACTGCTTCCCCACCTCGGAGAGCGGCATGTACATCCGGCTGCGCGCCGCCAGGGGCGACCTGGACGAGGCCGTGGTGGTCTATTCCGACAACAAGTTCGAGTGGACCACGAAGCCGAGGCTGGAGCGGCGCATGGAGCTGCTGCGCTCGGATGAGCTCTACGACTACTTCGGCGCCGAGCTCGCGCTGGAGGACACGCGCCTCGCCTATGTGTTCCGGCTCCGCTCCGGCGGCGAGGTGAGCTATCTCTGCGAGGAGGGGCTCGGGCCCGACTTCGCCTGGGACCTCGGCTACTTCAACTACTTCCAGTACCCCTACATCCACTCGAGCGACGTAATGCGCGTGCCGGAGTGGACGCGCGGGGCGGTGTGCTATCAGATCTTCCCGGACCGCTTCCGCATCGGCTCGGGCGGCAAGGACCGCGGCTACATAAACCTCGCCTGGGGCGGGCGCCCGGAGCCGACGAGCTTCGCCGGCGGCGACCTGCGCGGCATCGAGGAGGGGCTCGACCACCTCGCCGAGACGGGCGTGAGCTGCATCTACATGACGCCCGTGTTCCTCTCGCCGAGCAACCACAAGTACGACGTGGAGGACTACTACCGCGTGGACCCGCGCTTCGGCGGGGACGGGGCGCTCCGCTCGCTCATCGCCGCCGCCCACGGGCGGGGCATGCGCGTGGTGCTCGACGGCGTGTTCAACCACTGCTCGTGCACGAACCCCATCTTCCTTGACACCTCCGTGCGCGGGCGCGAGTCGCCCTACTGGGACTGGTTCTTCATCGAGGGCGAGCGCTCCAGCTTCGCAGAGCGCAACTACAAGACCTTCGCCGACGTGCCCTGCATGCCCAAGCTGAACACCGACAACGACGCCGTCATCGACTATTTCTGCGGCGTGGGGCGCTACTGGATACGCGAGTTCGGCGCGGACGGCTGGAGGCTGGACGTCTCGGACGAGATATCCATGCGCTTTCTGCGCCGCTTCCGCGAGGCGGTCAAGGCCGAGGACCCGGACGCGATAATAATAGGCGAGGTCTGGCACGGCGCGGCGGAGTTTCTCGGCGGGGACATGTACGACGGCGTGATGAACTACGGCCTCACCAAGGCCTGCCTCGACCTGATGGCCTTCGGCGCGATCGACGCCGCGGGCTTTGCCTCGCGGCTCTGCCTGCTGCTCTGGCGGAGCACAGGCCCGGCCTGCGAGATGATGTTCAACCTGCTCGACAGCCACGACACGGAGCGCTTCCTCACCCGCGTGGGCGGGGACAGGCGGCGGGAGGCGATGGCGCTTTCGGTGATGTTCTTCTTCCCCGGCATGCCCATGCTCTTCGCCGGGGACGAGATAGGCACCGAGGGCGGCTACGACCCGGACTGCCGCCGCTGCTTCCGCTGGGAGCGCGAGAGCTGGGACATGGAGCTCTACACGCTGGTGCAGCGCCTTGCGGCGCTCCGGCGCGACCCCTGCCTCGCGCGCGGCGGCTGCCGGGTCTCCGAGTCCGGCGGCGTGGTCACGATAGAGCGCGCGCACGGCGCGCGGTGCATGATACTGCACATGAACCCCTCCGACACGGTCCTCGCCGCGCCGGACGGGACGGAGATAGAGCCCTGGGGCACCGTCATTTTGGAAAAGGAGATGTAAGATGAAAAGGATGAAACGCATCGCGGCGCTCGTCATGGCCGCGGCACTCATATTCGCCCTCGCCGCCTGCGGCGAGGCGCGCGAGGAGCAGGGCGGCACGACCTACGACCAGGTCATGGCCCGCTTCAACGGCGAACTCGAGGAGGGCGCGGTGGTCAAGGTGCTCGAAAACGACACCGCCGTCGAGCTCGGCTACGTGGAGGAGCTCATAAACGCCTTCAACGCCGCCTACGCCGACCAGGGCATCTCGGCCGAGCGGATGAACACCGACCAGTACTCCGACCTCGCCTCCGACGGCCCCTACGGCTACGGCCCGGACGTCTGGTATCAGGCCAACGACATCATCATGCAGTACGCCGAGAACCAGCACATCCTCCCCCTGCCCACGGAGAGCCTCGGCTACGCCGACCAGATACCCGAGAGCGCCTGGAACGCCTACGCCCTCGACATGGACGGCACCACCTATTACTGCGGCGTGCCCGTGAACGTCCAGACCGGCATGCTCTACTATATCGAGTCCATGCTCCCCGACGACTGGGAGGCCAACTGGGACGTCAACGCCAACGGCACGCCCGACTTCTTCGAGACCTACACCGCGCTCTACGCCTTCAGTAAGGATGTGCAGGAGAACGGCGGCAAGACCGAGTACGGCTATCTCGACGAGCTGGTGGACACCTACTTCATGACCGGCTATCTCTTCACCTTCGGCGCCTACGTGTTCGGCGAGAACAACACCAACGCCGAGGACATCGGCCTCGCGGCGGGCGACGCGGCGCAGGGCGCCTGGATGATACGCCAGTGGGCCAAGCTGATGAACAACACCGAGGTCATCGACAAGACCTTCGCCTCCTCCGCCTACGCCTTCCTCGCGCAGGGGCGGATGCTCTGCACCATCACGACGCCGGACGTGCGCAGCATGTTCATCAAGGAGATGGTCAGCGCCGGCTGGACCGAGGAGGAGGCCGAGGCCGACCTCAAGATGATAGCCGTCCCGCGCCTGCCCGCCTCCGGCGACCTCACCGCCGACGCCTGGCAGGACACCATAACCGACATGGAGAACCTCACGCTCGAGACCAAGATGATGGGCGGCATAAACGGCTACGGCATCTCGGCCTACACCAAGTGCCCGAACGCCTCGCTCGCCTTCGTGCAGTTCGCCGCGGGCTATGAGCAGGTCGTGCGCCGCAACGAGATGCTGGGCATCACCCCGGCCCGCGCGGACGCCGCCGCCTTCGTCGGCGAGAGCGACCCGACCGTGCAGACCATCTTCGACCGGCTCGACGGCGGCTGCATAGACATCATGCCCGCCATCAACGCGGTGAGCCAGCTCTGGACGCCGTCCGAGAGCTTCTTCGTGGACCTCGCCACCGACGCGCTGAGCGAAAACCGCGGCGAGCCCACGAACTACGACACCGTGGAGAAGATACAGGCCGGGCTCGAGGAGCTCTGCAGCCAGATCTACGACGGCATCTTCACGCTGTCGTGACGCGGCGCGACAAGACCGACAAAGGGGGGATGGGGATATGTCAAAGGCTGCGCAGCTGGTGAACGCGCCCTGGCGCGTGAAGCTCTCGCTCGTCATAATGGGCCTCGGCCAGCTCTGCTACGGACAGATAATAAAGGGCCTGCTCTACATACTCAGCCTCGCGGGGCTGGTGGTGTACTTCGCCGCGCGCGGCGCGGAGGACCTCGCGGGCATCTTCACGCTGGGCACAAAGCAGGAGAACCTCTGGCTCGGCATAGAGGGCGACAACTCCATGCAGATGCTCATCATGGGCCTCTTCGCCGTCATGGTGCTCGTCTTCGCCCTCGCCCTCTACGTCTCCAACGTGCGGGATGTGCTGTACACCTCGCGGGAGGCGGCGAAGGGCCGCAGGCCCCACAGCTTCCGGCAGTCCCTCGCCGCGGCGGCGGACGGGAAGTTCTATGTCTCCGCGCTCGTGCTGCCCATCGTGGGCGTCGCGATGTTCTCCGTGCTGCCCATAGTGTTCATGATACTCATGGCCTTCACGGACTTCGGCGGCGAGGTTGTGCACCCCGTGCTCGCCAGCTGGAGCCTCTCGGCCTGGCAGAAGATACTCGGCGTCGGCGAGGTGGGCGGCACCTTCGGCAAGATACTGGTCTGGAACGTCCTCTGGGCCGTGGTCTCCACCGCCATAAACTTCTTCGGCGGGCTCGGCATAGCGCTGCTGCTCGGCAAGCGGAACGTCCGCGGCTCGAAGATATGGCGCGCCTTCCCCATACTCGCCTACGCCATACCGGGCTTCATCAGCATGCTGGGCTTCAAGTTCATGTTCTCCCAGAGCGGGCCGATAAACCAGCTGCTCACCGCCTCCGGGCATGACGCCGTCTTCTTCCTCGCCAACGTGGAGAGCGCCAAGTGGTGGGCGCGGGGCATAGGCTTCTTCGTGAACGCCTGGATATCCATACCCTCCATAATGCTCATGACCACGGGCATACTCTCGAACATAGACACGCAGCTCTACGAGGCCGCCTCCATAGACGGGGCCAGCCGGTTCGTGCAGTTTCGCAAGATAACGCTGCCCTTCGTGGTGTTTTCGATAACGCCCGTGCTCATAGGGCAGTTCGTCGGCAACTTCAATAACTTCGGCATCTACTTCTTCCTGCGCGGGGGCTTGCAGAGCAACTACGGCGGCTACTTCCTCGCGAGCGACACGGACCTCCTCATAAACTGGCTCTACAACCTCTCCGTGGACAACAACTACTACTCCATCGGCGCGGCGATAAGCCTCGTCATCTTCGTCATAACCGGCACGCTGTCGCTCATCGTGTACATGCGCTCGGCCGCTTACAGGAAGGAGGAGACGTTCCAGTGAAAAAGGGCGGCATCTCCGGCGCGAGGCTGGCGGACAACGTCATGACCTACGTCCTGCTCGCCGTCGTGTCCGTCATCTTCCTCTTCCCCTGCGTGTGGCTCATCGCCGCCTCCTTCTCCAGGAGCGGCGACCTGCACTCCTTCTCCGGCTTCTTCCCCAGGGAGTTCTCCGCCCGGACCTTCGTCGAGCTCTTCACCGACGACGTGAACGGGCTCTACCCCTACAAGCGCTGGTTTTTGAACACGCTCTACGTCGCGAGCTGCACCTGCGTCATCGGCACGCTGCTCGTCATCCTGACGGGCTATGTCATGAGCCGCTTCCGCTTCAAGGGCCGCGACACCATACGCAAGACCACGCTGCTGCTCGGCATGTTCCCCGGCTTCATGGGCATGACCGCGGTTTACATAATTATGGGCCAGCTCGGTCTGCTCAACTCCCTGGAGTCGCTCATCTTCTACTACTCCTGCACCGCGCCGCTCGGCTATCTGGTGCAGAAGGGCTATTTCGACTCCATCCCCTACACCATCCACGAGGCCGCGACCATAGACGGCGCGAGCCAGATGCAGATATTCACGAAGATAACCCTCCCGCTCTCGAAGCCGATGCTGGTGTACACGGCGCTCACGCAGTTCGCCTGGCCCTGGAGCGACTGCCTGCTGCCCAAGCTGCTGCTCAAGGAGCGCGAGATGTGGACCGTCGCCGTGGGGCTCTACTCGATGCCGGACACCCAGTTCGCGCGCTTTGCCGCGGGCAGCGTGTTCATCGCCGTGCCCATCGTCATCCTCTACTTCTGCCTCGTGAAGAACATCGTCAACGGCCTCACCGCCGGCGCCGTGAAGGGCTGAGAGCATGAGAAGGACTCAACGCGGCCTGGCGCTGCTCCTGGCCCTCTGCCTGCTGCTGCTCTCCGCCTGCGGGGAGCGGCGGCGCGAGGCGGAGGAGAACGTCATCGACGACAAATACCGCAACTGGTACGAGGTCTTCGTCTACTCCTACTACGACAGCGACGGCGACAGGATAGGCGACCTCGCCGGCCTCGCGGAAAAGCTCGACTACATCGCCTCCCTCGGCATGAACGGCATCTGGCTCATGCCCATAATGCCCTCGCCGAGCTACCACAAGTACGACGTCACGGACTACTACGACATCGACCCGCAGTACGGCACGCTGGAGGACTTCTCCGCCCTGCTCGACAAGGCGCACGGCCTGGGCATCGACGTCATAATAGACCTCGTCGTGAACCACACCTCCAGCGAGCACCCCTGGTTCCTGAGCGCGAAGGCGGACGTGAACTCCGAGTACCGCGAATACTACAACTGGTCGGACGAGCCGCGCGACGGCTACGCCAGGGCGGGCGAGAGCTGGTACGAGTGCCGCTTCGTGAACACCATGCCGGACCTCAACCTCGACAGCGAGGCGGTGCGGGCCGAGATAGAGCGCATCCTGCGCTTCTGGCTCGAGGACGTGGGCGTGGACGGCTTCCGCCTCGACGCCGTGACGAGCTACTACACGGGCGAGCGCGAGCGGAACATCGACTTCCTCTCCTGGCTCGGCGAGACGGCGCGGGCCATCAGCCCCGACTGCTACATCGTGGGCGAGGCCTGGACCGACCTCTACGAGATCGCCGACTACTGCGCAGCGGACATCGACAGCTTCTTCCTCTTCCCCGTCGCTCAGAGCGGCGGCTACATCGAGGAGATACTCGGCCCCGACGTGAAGGAGCCGGGCAGGAGCTACGCCAACGTCACGGCCCTGCTCGAGCAGCGGCTGCCGGAGGACACCATCCCGGCCCCCTTCCTCGGCAACCACGACACGCCCCGCGCCGCGAGCGTGCTCGGCCCAGACACGGCAAAGCAGAAGATGGCCGCCGGGCTGCTGGCCATGATGCGCGGCGGGACCTTCGTCTACTACGGCGACGAGATAGGCATGACCGGCTCCAAAACCGACCCCGACAAGCGGCTCGGCATGCTCTGGACCACGCTCTCGGAGACGACGCACTGCCCGCCCGGCACCACCGAGGCGAACTACCCCCAGCCCTCCGTGACGGAGCAGCTCGCGGACCCGGATTCGCTCCTCAACTACTACGCCGCGGCGATGCGGCTGCGAAACGAGAACCCGGAGATCGCCCGCGGCACGAGCGAGATACTCGACACCGGCGAGGGCGACGTCTGCGCGATAAGGCGCAGCTGGAACGGGGAGAGCTGCGTCCTCGTGATAAACCCCTCCAAAAACGCGCACGAGCTCGCGCTCGGGCCCCTTGGGCTCGGGGAGCTCTGGCTCACCGGCGAGCTGACCGCCTCGGGCGGCGAGGTCGCCCTAAAGGGCGGGACGCTCAGCCTTCCCGCTTACTCCATCGCCGTTTTGCGCGCGTAGATCCCCGCACCGGGCCGCCCTCATTCGGGCGGCCCTTTTGCGCGGGGCATAATATCTGTTGACGTTGGCGGCTTAAAATTGTAAAATGAGGGGTATGGATAAACTCGTGATAAAGCCCGGCGAACGGGTGTCACATGCCTATATCGTTGCCTCCGCGTCAGAGGAAGCGCGGCGGGAGACGGCGCAGCGCCTCGCGGCGGCCATGCTCTGCGAGTCCGACGGCGAGCGCCCCTGCGGCGAGTGCCGGCACTGCCGCAAGGTGTTTGCCGGCATCCACCCGGACGTCATCTCCGTCGCCCCCGGCGTGGACGACAAGGGCCGCAAGCGGCGGGAGATCCTCGTCGACCAGGTGCGCTTCATCTCCGCGGACGCGCAGGTCATGCCGAACGAGGCCCGCGTCAAGGTCTACGTCGTGCACGACGCGGACCGCATGAACGCCGCGGCGCAGAACGCCCTGCTGAAGCTGCTGGAGGAGCCGCCCGCGAGCGCGGCCTTCGTGCTCTGCGCGGCGAACCCGGCGCTGCTGCTGCCCACCGTGCGCTCCCGCTGCGTGCTCATCCGCCGCAACGCGGACGCCGCCGAGGACGAGCAGTCGGCCGCCGACGCGCTCGCGCTGCTCTCGGCCCTGGCCGCGGGCGACCGCGTCTCCCTGCTCAAGTGGGAGTTCGGCAGCGAGGACATGGACCCCCGGCGCGCCGCCGCCATGATAAACGCCGCCAGAGAGGAGCTCGCGGACATACTCCGCGGCGAGGGCCGGGTGAGCATACCCGCCCCGCGCTGCGTGGGGCTCGACGCGCTCTTCGCCAAATGCTCCGCCATGCTCAGGCTCAACGTGAGCGTGAGACACGTCTTCGGCCTGATAGCCGTCGGCGGGGTCAGGAAATGAGGAAGATAAATTGACAGAAGTCGTCAGCGTGAAATTCAAAAACCGCGGCAAGACCTATTACTTCGCCGCCGCAGGGAACACCGTCGAGATAGGGCAGAACGTCATCGTCGAGACCTCCAAGGGCCTCGAGTTCGCCCAGTGCGTCATGGGCAACCACTTTGTCCCGGACGAGAAGGTCATCCCGCCCATCCGCCCCGTGGTGCGCGTCGCCACGGAGAACGACCTCCGCGTCGCCGAGATCAACAAAAAGCGCGAGCGCGAGGCCTTTGACATCTGCAAGAAGAAGATCGAGGACCACGGCCTCGACATGAAGCTCGTGGACGTGGAGTGCAGCTTCGAGGGGAACAAGATAACCTTCTTCTTCACCTCGGACGGGCGCGTGGACTTCCGCGAGCTCGTCAAGGACCTGGCCTCCGTGTTCCGCAACCGCATAGAGCTGCGCCAGATAGGCGTGCGCGACGAGGCCAAGATGCTCGGCGGCATCGGCATCTGCGGGCGGCCCTTCTGCTGCAGCCAGTTCCTGGACGAGTTCCAGCCCGTCTCCACCAAGATGGCCAAGATACAGTCCATGTCCCTCAACCCGAGCAAGATCTCCGGCACCTGCGGCAGGCTCATGTGCTGCCTGAGGTACGAGGAGGAGGCCTATGAGAACCTGGTCAAGACCGTGCCGAAGAACGGCGCCTTCGTGGAGACCCCGGCGGGCTACGGCAACGTCACGCAGGTGAACCTCCTGCGCCGCACGGTGAAGGTCAAGCTCGACGGCGAGGGCGAGGACGTGTTCAAGACCTATTCCGCCGACGAGGTCGCCGCCATCCCCGGCGGCCGCCCGAAGCCGGGC
>ENA-OPCP01000550-OPCP01000550.1-human-gut-metagenome-genome-assembly--contig:-NODE-550-length-31921-cov-10.873658_pt1 | contig 31921 bp, 23 predicted proteins | sample MGYA00241563_ERZ501477 | MGnify/ENA primary metagenome ERZ501477 (study PRJEB25962, sample SAMEA2042572) | human gut metagenome | biome: human gut; feature: human-associated habitat; material: faeces... | reverse complement strand
TTTTCCCCTCTCCGTCTTCGCTGCGCTCAGCCACCTCTCCCAAAGGGAGAGGCAAGGGGGCGGTTCAATTATCCCACTGCGCCTGAATTCAGGCGCTTCCCCTTCTCAAAACACAAACCGCACCAGCAGCATATAGCACACCGTCCCGCCTGCAATCGACAGCAGCATTTGCCGCTTCCAGACGTGCAGCGCGCCGGTGACCAGGATCGCGATCAACTCCGGAAGCCCGTGGTTTCCTTCCAGCACGTCCACATTCTTCAGGCAGTACACCACCAGCATTCCAAACACCGCCGACGGCAAATATTTTCTGATGTACTGCACGAACCCCGGCGCCTTCCCGTCTTCCTTAAAGATCAGAAACGCCAGAAACCGGGTCAGCATCGTCCCGGCGCCGCAGCCACGCCGACCAGGGACGAAATATGGTTATCCTCCTTCAGCCACTGCTCCAGGAAAATGACCACGAACATGGCGGTCATGACGAAGCTGATGCCGGTAGTGTCAAATCTCAGCAACGACCCCACCAGTCCGCCCACCGTCGCCCCGGAGACCCAGTATAACTGGTTCAGCAGGGTGACAAAGAACATAAACCAGCCTCTGTCCACATTCTCCGGGATGTCAGCCGTATAGTTGACGGAAAAGGTCTCATCGCACATGCTGAAGATCAGATAAAACTTTTTCCAGCCCATGCCCTTGAAGCGATCCAGCATGGAGATTCCGTAGAAAATATGCCTTGCCTGAATGAGCAGCGTCATGATGAACACCTGCATCGGTGCAAAGGGGCTGAGGAGCATTTCCACCGCCACGAATTCCAGTGAGCCGCCGTAGATCAGCAGGCTCATGAGCATGGGGTACACGAATGGAAACCCGTTGGCATTCATATAAATACCGTAGGCCAGCGCCAGAAACCAGAATCCGGCAAATATCGGGATGGTATAGGGAAACGCCGCTTGGAACGCTTTTTTTCTCATGGTGTCCGCTTCTTTCTGCAGAGCTTGCTTAGCTGAATTGTACCACCGCCGGATAAAATTTACAATACAATATGATGTAAGAAAGCCGCCCGCCCCGGCTGGGAAAATGTGGGCAAAGATACAGTAAGGAGATTCCTAAGATTCTGTAACTTTCCCAAAATTCTCCTTTCTTTTCCATTGACTTTGATGCCGATATCTATTATAATTCTACCAGATAGGTAATGGAGGCATTGCCGTTAAACGGTCTGTGCCATGCGGCGCGGATTGATGAATGAAAGGAGAGTATTTCATGATGAAAAAACATGGTTTGCGCAGATTTTTCAGTCTGCTTCTGGCAGTGATCATGGTCTGCGCCCTTCTGCCCACGGCTGCGTTGGCAGAGGATACGACGGGGGATGGCGAAACCCAGTCCAAGGCCGTCGTAGTGGACGAGAAGAAGCCCGAACTCCCTGCGCCGGAAGACCCGGAAACGTTCACCGTTACATACACTGACGGCGCAGACGGCGCAGTATTTGCCGATGAGGTTTACAGAAACCTGTCGTCCGGTACCGCGACCCCCGCTTTCAGCGGCACCCCTGCCCGGGAAGACTATACCTTCGCCGGCTGGACTCCTGAAGTCGCCGAAACCGTGACCAGGGATGCCACCTATGTTGCCAAGTGGGACGCTGTGAAAAGCGCCGGAGCGGTGCAAAAAGCTCCACCCAGGCCTCAGTCTAACAGCACCGTAGTGTTGCACCCGTCTGTGAACAATACCGTAACGGGTGTCAAAGTTTCGGTCGGCGGTACGCTTAGCGGCTATACGATCAAAAGCATCAGTGGCTATGACATCACCGTTGACCTCGGCAAGTATAACGTCAACAACGACACCTTCCGTCTTCCTTATGCGAAAGACATCTGGTATGGTGTTGACGACAACAAGGTCGACTACATCTCTTGGGCTGGAGGCGGCAGCAACAGGCGCAGCGAGGGAGCCAGCGCCCTGCTTGTCAACGGCAAGAACACCGCTTACTATTATTTCAAAGGCGCTCCCGTTCTCCCGACTTTCACGCTGAATTATGACGCCAACGGCGGTACCGGCGCACCCACCAGCCAGACCTACAAGGCTACCTCTCAGTATGAGATGTCTCACGAGTTCACCATTTCCTCGCAGAAGCCGACCCGTGAGAATTATACCTTCCTCGGCTGGAGTACCAACCGCAACGCAACGACCGCAGAGTACCAGCCCAACGGCAAGATTATCGTAACTAGCACCACCACTCTGTACGCCGTGTGGAAAGAGGATGCTCCCACCAAGCCCACTGCCCCCGACAATGGCACCGTCAAGACTCTGTTGGGCGATGCTGCGGTGAAGGTTAACTGCGCCACCCTCAACTCTGGCCACACCGCTGTTACATATCCCCTCATGGCTGGTTCCTTCACTGTCGGCGACGTTCAGGGCAGCAGCGGCAACTATACCTGTGTTGTCACCGTTACTGCGGATTCGTACGTGACCGCATACGGAGGCGGACATAGACTTGCTGCTGCCAATGAGTCCCCGAAGACCATTACGCTGAAATACAATGAGACGACCAAGACGTGGGCTGCGCAGACCGTCATTCCCATCGTTTTCAACGTTGTGTGTGATACGACTCCCACCGCCCCCGACGATGGCACCGTCAAGGATCTGCTGGGCGAAAATGCGGTGCGGATTATCTGCACCAACACGCAGATCGGCCATGGCAGCAAGACCTTCGGTCTGATCGACGGCACGTTCACCGTTCGTCAGGACAATAACCGCTGTGAGGTCGTCATCAATGACTTCAGCTCCTACGTGAGCGCGTTCAACGCCGCTGTTAACGTCCCTGCGGGAACGCACATTACCGACAACAGCAAGGCGGGTCAGAATCAGACAAAAATCAATCTGGTATGGAGCGACGGAAAATGGACTGCGGCGGATGCTCCCGCGAAGTACCATGTTCTGTGCAGCTTGCAGCCCGCGAAACCCACCGCGCCCGGCCACGACAGCCTCAGCAACCTGATCGGCGAGATCACCGTCAACTGCACCAACGACGCGGCCACGCATACCCCCAAGAGCAAGGGCTACGCTCTGATCGCCGACTCCTACACCCCCAGTAACGTTGAAGGCACTCCCGACACCGGCTACACCTTCACGGTCACGGTCAACGCGGAAAAGTATGTGACCCAGTTCGACACCGATACCGGCGCGGCTCATACTCCCAAGAACGGCAGCAAGGTTGTTACGCTGAAATATGAGAATGACGCATGGACGGTAAAGGAAGGCAAGCCCGTTTCCTTCGATGTCGCGTGTGTGGCACAGCCCACCTTTGACGAGCTGAAGGAAATCTTCAATCAGAAGATTTTCGTGGAATGCAATACGAAGCCCGCGCACGCCATGGCTCGCTATGACCTGATTGCCGGCTCCTACACCATTGAAGATTTTTCGACCATGACGGATCTCCCCACCTGCACCGTCGTTCTCAATTCCAGAAAATATGTAGAGTCGTTCAATGGTACTACCCAAGCGGTTCACACCCCCGAGAATGAGGTCAAGCGCGTTGGGCTGGTTCTCAAAGATGGCAAGTGGGTTGTGGCATACGACGTGCTTCCCGTCGTCTTCCGGGTTTCCTGCGTGCCCGATGCGCCCACGGACGGCCACCTCAAGGATTTGCTGCATGAGAAGGTGAAGGTCGCCTGCATCAACGGCGTTCACGCGACCCTGGTATGCGACCTGCTCGACGGCTCCTATCAGGGAAGCGGCGTCCAGCCCGACGGCAACGGCGGATATACGTACACCGTCACCATCGCAGCCGCGGAATATGTGAAGAAGTACAACGCGGTGTGGCCGCACAGCCTGGTCAAGGGTGAGCCGGCCGAGAAGCCTGTCACGCTGGTATGGAACGCGGATGAGCGCGAGTGGCTTTTCGCCGACGCCAGTGCCGTACCCGTCATCTTCAATGTCGAGTGTCTGTACACCGTCACCTATGAGGACGGCGTAAACGGCAGCGTCTTTAAGACCGTCTCTTTCCCCAACCTGAAGAGGGGCGAAGCCACCCCCACCATTGAAGACCCCATCCGCGTCGGCTGGAAGTTCGTCGGCTGGGAGCCAACGGTTGCGAAAACCGTGACGGGGGACGTGACCTACATCGCCCAGTGGGAAGAGGTGGATACGACCTTCACCGTGAAATACAACGACAACGTGAAGGGCAAGGCCTTCACGGAGCAGGTTTACAAGGATCTCAAGTACAACGAAGATACCCCCACTTTCAACGGCAAGCCCGAGCGCAGCGGCTACACCTTCACCGGCTGGAAGCCCGTGGTCGCCGACAGAGTGACAAAGGATGTCGTCTATTACGCCCAGTGGAAGTCCAACTCCGGCAAGGACAAAGTTCCCAAGACCGGCGACGGCCAGATCGTCATGATTCTGGGCAGCGTGCTGCTGTTCTCCTTCTGCGGCGCGACCGCTGTCTGCCTCAACGACCGCAAGAGAAAACAGGGTTAAAACCGAATACGTCAAACTTCTGAAACAAGGGAAGCTCTGATTAAATCGACAAGAGCTGTGAGCGAGAGATTTTCCGTCCAATCGAGGTATCGGAAACGGCGGAATACTTTTTGTATTTCCCGTTTTCGATACCGAAGAGTGGGCGGAAAAGATCCGCTCACAGTCGCAGACGATTTATTCAGAGCTTCCCAAGGGCGGTGACGGGATTCCCGTCACCGCCCTTGGGATGCCTCCGGCGTCCCGCATTGAGAGGAAAGAAACATGGCTAAAAAACAAGGCAGATTCCAGACCCCCCGCACTCCCGCCCCGCCCCGGCGCACCGGCAATCCCGGGCGGAAATCCCCCCTTTTCATCATTCTGGTGGCCGTCTTCTGCATCGCGCTGGTCGCGGTGTCCGCCATCCTGATTCACATGGGCAAGGCCCGCAGCGATTTCCGCAAGCTCTCCCAAATGGTGCAGGAAAACGCCACGGCCGTCCCCGCAGAGACCGCGCCGCCGGAAACCCAGTCCACCCAGCCCGCCGAGGAAACCACCGCCCCCACGGAGCCGGAACCCACGGAGCCGGTAATGCTGGCGAAATACGCCCCCCTCTATGAGAAGAACCACGATCTGTTCGGCTGGCTGCGCATCGACGGCACCGCCATCGACTACCCGGTGATGCACACCCCCACCGACCCGGAAAAATATCTCCACACGAATTTTGCCCGGAAATACAGCTTCGGCGGCATTCCCTTCATCGACGCCAACTGCTCGGCAACCAGCGACAACCTGCTGATTTACGGCCACAATATGCTGGACGGCAGCATGTTCCGCTCCCTGATGAAGTATCAGGACAAAACCTACTGGCAGGCGCACCCCACGATTCAGTTCGACACCCTCTACGAGGAGGGCGAATATGAGGTGCTGGCCGCCTTCTACGACCGGGTCTATTACACCTACGAGGACTGCTTCAAATTCTACCAGTTCATCGACGCGGCGGACAAGGCGGATTTCGACAACGCCATCTCGTACTTCCGCGACAAGGCGCTCTACGACACCGGCGTGACCGCCGCCTACGGCGACAAGCTCATCTCCCTTGTGACCTGCGCCTACCACGTGGAGGACGGCCGCTTCGTCGTCGTCGCCCGGAAAAGATAATCCCCCAAGGCTGCCTCCCGGAGGCAGCCTTTTTTTTGCGCAATGATACGAAAAACGGCGTCTTTCTCCATTGACTTTGGCGGTTTTCTTTACTATAATGATAGTTATCATAGTGATTGGTTCGAGACCGGTACCTTCCGGAATCGAGCCGGGAGGTTTATCATGCGTAAAAGAATCATGGCAATGCTTTTGGCGCTTGTAATGGTGGTCGGCGTTCTGCCCGTTGCGGCCTTAGCCGAGGAGCCAGTGTCCACAACCGAGCCGACTACGGTGCCTACCGAAACAACAGCTCCCACAGAGGCCGTCCGGGCTCCCGTCGCTAATTCCACCGGCGATAAGGGTATTGCTCTCCAATCCCAGCAAAATGGGAACGGCATATCGCCGCGGGCATCATCATATGTGACCCTTTATCTGCGCTTTTCCAGTCCTGACGCACCGTTTTACGACCGCAACACAGGCCTTCATACCGAAGAGTCGGTTACTGTACCGATGGAGGTAAAACGGAGTACCTTCGGAAGAGATGATGTCAGCGGCACCGTCACCGCCTACTTCAAACCGTACAATACGACCGGCTGGATGTTGTACTACAAAGTCAAGATTGGTAATCATGAGTATCCTGAAATGTTGAGTTACTGGTGTCTTATCTTCAATAAGGATATGTCCAAGGCAACGGGCAGCGCAACGTTCAATATCTCTTTCAACTCTGCCGAAGACCCGCAAACAACCGTTCCCATAAGCGGCGCTCAGGATCTGCCCTCCACAACTTACACCGTTACCTACACCGATGGTGTGAACGGCGCGGCCTTCCCCGATCAGTCCTACAGCGGACTGGCGTCCGGCGCAACAACGCCCGAGTTTAACGGCACCCCCACCCGGGAGGGCTTTGTCTGGGGCGGCTGGAATCCCGCTGTCACCAGCACCGTAACAAAGAATGCCACCTACACTGCCGTCTGGGAGGAAGCAGTCCCCTCCAAGCCCGAGTGGAGCGATATCCGGCGTGAAATGCAGAAGGTCAGTGTGCACGTGACATGTATCAATCCCGACGTCAACCACACCGAAAGGACATATCCCTATCAAGAAAGTCCCAGCGACACAATCGGCTATGTTCAGGACAGCGCAGGTTCGTACACCTGCACCGTTACCGTTCATCTGGGTAGGTATCGACTCAAATACAACCAAGATTTTCCTCGTGAACACGAGTTTGTAAGTTCTTTAACAGCCGACGTTGTGCTGCAATACAACGGCACAGATTGGAAGATTATTTCTGACCCTACCCTTGAACTCAAGCTTACGTGCGGCTCAATGCCCACGCCCAACCCTCCCGGTCAAGATGTCCTGAACGGCCTGAAGGTACTTGTAGAATGCGACGCGAAACCATATCTTCACACTAAAACCTATAAACTGGGCGACGGAGATTACGAGCTTAAGAAGGTTGACGACAACACCTACACCGTCACCGTCACAGCGGATAAGTATGTGGAAAAGTACAATGCCGTCTATCCGGGACATACGCTTTTTGACAACAACACCAAGACCATCAATCTGGTGTACAGGTATGGCGCATGGACTGTAGTGGGAAGCAATAGCGTTACCTTCAACGTTAGCTGCGAACAAAAGTACACCGTCACCTACACCGACGGTGTGGATGGTGAGGTCATCTTTAAGGATCAGGTCTATTATAGGAAATCCGGCGAGAAGACTCCCGCGTTCCGTGGCACCACCCCCACCCGCACCGGCTATGTCTTCACCGGTTGGGATCCCGAAGTTGCGGAAACCGTGACCGAAAACGCCACCTATACCGCCGTCTGGGAAGCAGCCCAGCCCGCGCTTCCCGATGCCATCTTTGGCAGCTTCACCATGAAGTGCGTGACCCCGAATGCGAATCATTACTGCCGGGAGGGCGTTGACATTGAATTAGCGCCCCTGAACGCCTACACAAACAGCGGCGTGAAAACGGATGACAGCGGCGATACGCCTGTCTATTACTTTGAACTCACGGTTGACGCTGAAAAATATTTGTCACAATATGATAGGAAGGCTGCTGTCTCCGGTAAAGAACCGGTCGAGCATACGATTTGCGCCGGTCAGGAACCTACGGTCATCCGGTTCAATTGGAACGGCTCAAGCTGGGTTCAGGGTAATAAGCCGGTCGTCAATGCAGAGTGCAAAACCGAACCCGAAAAGCCCTCCGGCGATATAGTCAAACGCCTGATCGACGTGCAGGTGGTATGCGGTAACATAGATCATTCCGTAACGACTTCCTCTCTGAACGATGATACGTTCGACACCGGTAACGTCACGAAAGAAGGCGACAAGTATACCTGTGTCATCACCGTTCACGCGGGCAGCTATGTAAATGAGTACAACGCTACGAACCCAGGTCATGTCCTGACTCCCGGTAGCCGCGCTGATCTGACCGTCAGATTGGTTCACAATGGAAGCGACTGGACTTTGGAAGACAGTCGGACTGACATGATGCACGTCGTTTTCAATGTGAGCGATACATATACCGTGACCTACACCGACGGCGTGGAGAATGAAGAGATTTTTGCCGATCAGAATCACGCTGGCCTGCTGTCCGGTACTGCAACGCCCGCTTTCAACGGCACTCCCACCCGCACTGGCTATGTCTTCGGCGGTTGGGATCCCGAAGTTGCGGAAACCGTGACCGGAAACGCCATCTATACTGCCACCTGGAAGGTCGACGCCAACGGCAACGGCATTGCCGACGACCTGGAAGATAAGTTCACCGTGACCTACACAGACGGTGCAGACGGCAAGGCTTTCACCGATCAGGTTTACGGCAATCTGCTGCCCGATACTGCAACGCCCGCTTTCAACGGCACGCCCACCCGCACCGGCTACGTCTTCGGCGGCTGGAATCCCGCGGTTGCCGCCAAGGTGACCGAGAGCAAGATTTACTCCGCCATCTGGAAGCCTGACGCCAACGGAAACGGCATTGCCGACGACCTGGAAGATAAGTTCACCGTGACCTACACAGACGGTGCAGACGGCAAGGCTTTCACCGATCAGGTTTACGGCAATCTGCTGCCCGATACTGCAACGCCCGCTTTCAACGGCACGCCCACCCGCACCGGCTACGTCTTCGGCGGCTGGAATCCCGCAGTTGCCGCCAAAGTGACCGGGAGCCAGACCTACTCCGCCACCTGGAAGGCCGATGCCAACGGAAACGGTATTGCCGACGACCTGGAAGATAAGTACACAGTTACTTACACCGACGGCGTAAAGGGCAAGGCCTTTGCCGATCAGGTTTATGACAACCTGCTGTCCGGCACCGATACCCCCGCGTTCAACGGCAAGCCCACCCGCAAGGGCTACACCTTCGTCAGCTGGACGCCCAAGGTCACCGACACCGTGACCAAGACCGTGACCTACACCGCTACCTGGAAGGCCAACTCCGGCAAGGACAATGTCCCCAAGACCGGCGACAGCGGTATCGTCCCGGTTCTTGGCAGCGTGCTGCTGTTCTCCTTCTGCGGCGCGGCGGCCTGCGTCTTCGACCGGAAGAGAAAACACATCTAAATTAGGAAGGGAGGTGACGAATTTCGTCACCTCCCGTTATTTTCTGACCATTACATAGGAGCCGATGCTCTCGGCGTAGCATTCCCGGTAGAATCCCAGCTTTTCAAAGAGGGAAAGGCTGGGTTCGTTTTCTTTGTCGATCAGCGCCACAAGCTCCATCTGCGGGTGCCGCTCCCGGGCAGCCGCGATCACGGCGCTGAGCATCTCAAAGGCGTAGCCCTTGCGCTGAAATTGCGGGGAGACGGTGATGCCCAGGGTAATGCAATTGTCCTTCTCCGTGTAGAAATAGGCCATATCCCCCACGATTTGGTCGTCATGGGTGCAGATAGCGTAGTGCTGCTCCGGCTTCCGGGACAGAAAAGTATCCTCCTGAAAATCCGCGATGAACGCACGAATCGCCTCCATGGAGGTGTCCTTCCACCGCTGAAACTTGTAACAGCGCGGGTCGTTGCGATATGCAAACATGGTCTGCGCGTCCGCCGGACACAGATTCCGGAGGTACAGGCGCTCCGTTTTTAAGATTAGGGGCATAGTTTCATCTCCTTTTGTGGAATTATAGCATGTTGGGGCATTCCCCGCAAGCAGAAACATTGACTTTTTCCGCCAGATGAACTATAGTATACGCGTGAAAAAACGAGAAAAGGTGATAACAATGTACATTGATGATTATAAGCGCTGGCTGGGCGCTGAGCTGGAAGACCCCGCCCTTACCGACGAACTGAAAAAGATCGAAGGCCAGGAGGGTGAAATCAAGGAGCGCTTTGCCGTGGCGCTGAAATTCGGCACTGCGGGTCTGCGGGGCATCCTGGGCGCGGGCAGCAACCGGATGAATATTTACGTCGTCCGGCAGGCCACCCAGGGTCTGGCGAACTGGGTCAAGACCCAGGGCGGCAGCCGGCTGGTCGCCATTTCCTACGACAGCCGCATCAATTCCGACGTGTTCGCCAGGAACGCCGCCTGCGTTCTGGCCGCGAACGGCATTCACGTGCGGATTTACGACGCGCTGATGCCCGTCCCCGCCCTGTCCTTCGCCACCCGGTACTACAAGGCGAACGCCGGCATCATGATCACCGCCTCCCACAACCCCGCCAAGTACAACGGCTTCAAGGCCTACGGCCCCGACGGCTGCCAGATGACGGACGATGCCGCCGCCGTGGTGTACGCGGAAATTCAGAAAACCGACATTCTCACCGGCGCGAAGATGATGGCCTTTGAGGACGGCATTGCCCAGGGTCTGATCGAATACGTGGGCGAGGACTGCAAGGAGGCGCTGTACAGCGCCATCGAAGCCTGCGCCGTCCGCCCCGGCATCTGCAAAACCGCCGGGCTGAAGCTGGTGTACTCCCCCCTGAACGGCTCCGGCCTGGTGCCGGTCACCCGGGTGCTTCACGATATCGGCATTGACGACATCACCATCGTCCCCGAGCAGCAGTACCCCGACGGCAATTTCCCCACCTGCCCCTACCCCAACCCGGAAATTTTCGAGGCGCTGCGGCTGGGTCTGGAGCTGGCCGAGAAGACCGGCGCCGACCTGATGCTGGCCACCGACCCCGACGCCGACCGGGTGGGCATCGCCATCCGCTGCCCCGACGGCTCCTACGAGCTGGTCTCCGGCAACGAGGTGGGCGTGCTGCTGCTGGACTACATCTGCCAGGGTCGTATTGAGAAGGGTACCATGCCCAAGCGCCCCGTGGCGGTGAAGTCTCTGGTGTCCACCCCTCTGGCGGACATCGTGGCCGCAAATTACGGCGTGGAAATGCGCAGCGTGCTCACCGGCTTTAAGTGGATCGGCGATCAGATCGCCAAGCTGGAGGCCGCCGGTGAGGTAGATCGCTTCATTCTGGGCTTTGAGGAATCCTACGGGTATCTCGCAGGCCCCTATGTCCGGGACAAGGACGCCATCATCGGCTCCATGCTGATCTGCGAAATGGCCGCCTACTACCGCTCCATCGGCTCCTCCATCAAGGCGCGGCTGGAAGCCATTTACGCCAAGTACGGCCGGTATCTGAACAAGGTGAACTCCTTCGAGTTCCCCGGTCTGTCCGGCATGGACAAAATGGCCGGTATTATGGCCTCCCTGCGGAAGAGGCCCCCGGTGGAACTGGGCGGCTACAAGGTGGTCAAGATCACCGACTACCAGGACACCGGGAAGACCGGCCTGCCCGCCGCCAACGTGCTGGTGTACAGCCTGGAAGGCGGCGCCACGGTCATCGTCCGCCCCTCCGGCACCGAGCCGAAGATCAAGACCTACTTTACCACTCTGGGCAAAACTCTGGCGGAGGCCGAGGCACAGGAAAAGGTTCTCGCCGACGCTTTGAAGCCCATTCTGGCGTAATTTCATGAAAAAAGGCAAGCCGTTTTTCGGCTTGCCTTTTCTTATGTTTGTGGAAAGGTGTTACCTGGTTTTCAGGTGCTCCCGAATCAGGCTTCCCATTTCGGTACATCCCACCCGGGTGCAGCCTGCGGGGTCGGCGGGAAGGATGTCTGCCGTCCGGTAGCCTTCGTCCAGAACAGCGGACACCGCGTTTTCGATGGCGTCCGCTTCCTCGGCCATGTCGAAGGAGTAGCGCAGCATCATGGCGGCGGCCAGAATGGTGCCGATGGGATTGGCAATGTCCCTGCCAGCAATATCCGGGGCGGAGCCGTGAATCGGCTCGTACAGGCCGCAGCCGGTGCTGCCCAGGGAGGACGACGGGATCATGCCGATGGAGCCGGTGATCATGGAAGCCTCGTCGGACAGAATGTCGCCGAACATATTCTCCGTCACGATCACGTCAAACTGGCTGGGGTCTTTCACGATCTGCATGGCGCAGTTGTCCACCAGCATGTCGGTCAGCGCAACGTCGGGATACTCCTCTGCCAGCTCGTGCATGACCTTCTTCCAGAGCCGGGAGGAATCGAGTACATTGCTCTTTTCCACGCTGCAAAGTTTTCCGTGCCGCTTCCGGGCGGTTTCAAAGCCGATGCGGCCGATGCGCCGGATCTCGCTTTCGCAGTAGCGAAGCTCGTCCACGGCCACCGTCTCCCCGTTTTCGGCGATGGTTTCGTGCTTGCCGAAGTAAATGCCGCCGATCAGCTCTCTTACAATGATAAAGTCAATGCCCTTTTCCACGATCTGGGGCTTCAGCGGCGAGGCCGAGGCCAGCTGCGGCCAGATTTTCGCGGGGCGGTTGTTGCTGTAGACGCCCATACCGGCGCGCAGGCGCAGAAGTCCCTTTTCCGGGCGCAGATTCCCCGGAACGTCGTTCCACTTGGGGCCGCCCACCGCGCCCAAAAGAACGCTGTCGGAAGCAAGGCACTTTTCCAGCATTTCCCGGGGCAGCGGGTCGCCAAACCTGTCGATGGCGCAGCCGCCCATGTCCACATCCGCGTAGGAAAAGCTGTGGCCGTAAAGCTCTGCGACTTTGTCCAGGACACCCACAGCCTGCGCCACGATCTCGGGGCCGATGCCGTCTCCGCGGATCACCGCAATTTTCCTGTTCATGGTGTCACACCTCTTTCAGGGAAGCCAGCAGGCCGCCCTTTTGAATGATATTCTGGATGAAATCCGGAAAGGGTTCCGCCTGATAGGTCTTCCCGGTGGTGGCATCGGTGATGACGCCGGTGTCAAAGTCCACCGTCACCGCGTCCCCGGGCTGAATTTCCTCCGCCGCCGCTTCACATTCCAGAATGGGAAGGCCGATATTGATGGCGTTCCGGTAAAAAATCCGGGCAAAGGACTTGGCAATGACGCAGCCGGTGCCGCAGGTTTTGATGACCAGCGGCGCGTGCTCCCGGGAGGAGCCGCAGCCGAAGTTCCACCCGGCCACCATGATGTCGCCCTTGGCGACCTTTTCCACAAAGGTTGCGTCAATATCCTCCATGCAGTGCTTGGCAAGCTCGTTTGCGTCGGCGGTGTTCAGATACCGGGCGGGGATGATGACGTCGGTGTCCACGTTGTCGCCGTATTTGAAGACATGTCCCTGGGTTTTCATGTTCAGACCTCCTTGGGTGCGGTAATATAGCCGGTAATGGCGGAAGACGCGGCGGTTGCCGGGCTGGCCAGGTAAACCTCGCTGTCCACGTGACCCATACGGCCGACAAAATTCCGGTTTGTGGTGGCGACGCACCGCTCCCCCGCGGCGAGAATTCCCATGTAGCCGCCGAGACAGGGGCCGCAGGTGGGAGTCGAGACGACGGCTCCCGCGTCGATGAAGGCGGTGACGTAGCCCCGCTGGACGCACTCGCGGTAGATTGCCATGGTGGCGGGGATGATGATGCAGCGCACGCCGCCCGCAACCTGTCTGCCATTGAGAATGCGGTAGGCCGTCTCCATGTCCTCCATCCGGCCGTTGGTGCAGCTGCCGATGACCACCTGGTCGATTTTGATGTCCCCCAGCTCCGCCGCCGGGTGGGTGTTCTCGGGCAGGTGGGGACAGGCGACGGTGGGAACGATTTTGGTCAGGTCAATTTTAATTGTTTTCTCGTACTCCGCGTCCGGGTCGGCGGCAAATTCCCTGGGCGTCCGCTCACAGCGGTTCTCCATATAGCGCCGGGTCACGTCGTCCACGGGGAAAATGCCGTTTTTGGCGCCGGCCTCGATGGCCATGTTGCAGATGCACAGCCGGTCGTCCATGGACAGCGATTTGACCCCCTCCCCCGTAAACTCCATGCTCCTGTACAGCGCGCCGTCCACGCCGATCATGCCGATGATGGTAAGAATCACGTCCTTGCCGCTGCACATAGGGGGCAGCGCGCCGGTCAGCTCGAAACGGATGGCCGAGGGGACCTTAAACCAGGCCGTTCCCGTGGCCATGCCCGCCGCCATGTCGGTGCTGCCCACGCCGGTGGAAAACGCCCCCAGTGCGCCGTAGGTGCAGGTGTGGGAATCCGCGCCGATAACGCAGTCCCCGGCGGTGACCAGCCCCTGCTCCGGGAGAAGGGCGTGCTCAATGCCCATTTTGCCCACGTCGTAAAAATGGCTGACGCAGTGGCTGCACGCGAATTCCCGGCACTGCTTGCTCTGCTGCGCCGCCTTGATGTCCTTGTTGGGGACGAAGTGGTCAAGGACGATGGCGATTTTGTCCTTGTCGAACACCTGGGAAAAGCCGTTTTTCGTAAACTCATTGATGGCCACCGGGGTGGTGATGTCGTTTCCCAAAACCAGATCCAGCTTTGCCCGGATGAGCTGCCCCGCCGTGACGGATTCCAGCCCCGCGTGGGCGGCGAGAATCTTCTGTGTCATTGTCATACTCATAATTTTGAAAACCTCCTATTCAGCAGTCATGTTGTTATAAGCGCCGATCAGAGCGTAAATACTCGCTTTGATGATATCGGTGTCCGTGCCGGCGCCCCAGCTCATATTCCCGGCGGCGTCCTCCAGGCCAATGTAGGCCGCGGCGGTGGAGCCGGAATTGCGCTCCTGCACGCTGTGCTCGGTGTAGACCTTCAGGGTGTAATCCTTGCCGGTATATTGCTTCAAGGCGTTGCTCACCGCGTCCAGAGAGCCGTTTCCACCGGCGTGGAGGGTGGTTTTCCGTCCGTGGCGGAGGAAGGTAACCTCCGCGTCCACGCCGCCATCCTTCTGGGCAAAGGACATGTGGGAAATCGACAGAGGGTGGTTCACGTTCAGGTAGCAGTCCATAAAAATCGCCAGCACGTCCTCGCTTTTCAGCTCCCGGTGGTCGTGGTCGGAGACGCTCTTGCACTGGTAGCTCAGGTGCTCGCGCATCTTCGGCGGCAGGATATAGCCATAATTCTGCTCCAGCAGATAGCCGATGCCGCCCTTGCCGCTCTGGGAATTGACCCGGATGACGTCGGCGTCGTAGGTGCGGCTGATGTCCTCGGGGTCGACCGGCAGATACGGCACCGTCCAGCGGTGTAGATTTTTCTCCTTCCGCCAGGTCATGCCTTTGGCGATGGCGTCCTGATGGGAGCCGGAGAAGGCGGCAAACACCAGGGATCCCGCGTAGGGCGTCCGCTCGTAGACGTGCATCCGGGTACACTGCTCGTAGGTCTTGCAGATGGACGGCATGTCGGAAAAGTCCAGCTTCGGGTCGACGCCGTGGGCGTACATGTTCATGGCCATGGTGATGATGTCCACATTGCCGGTGCGCTCGCCGTTTCCGAAGAGCGTCCCCTCTACCCTGTCCGCCCCGGCCAGCAGCGCCAGCTCCGTATCCGCCACGCCGGTTCCCCGGTCGTTGTGAGGGTGCAGAGACACGGTCACATGCTCCCGGTATTTGAGGTTTTCGCTCATGTATTCCACCTGGCTGGCATACACATGGGGCATACTCATTTCCACGGTGACCGGCAGGTTGATGATGACGTTGTTGCTTTCGCCGGGCTCCAGCACGTCCAGAACGGCGTTGCACACCTCCAGAGCGTATTCCGGCTCGGTGCCGGTGAAGCTCTCCGGGGAATACTCAAAGCGAAAATTGCCCTCGTATTCCGACGCCAGCTTTTTCACCAGCTTCGCGCCTTCCACGGCGATCTGCTTGATCTCTTCCTTGCTCTTGCGGAACACCTGCTCCCGCTGAGCGACGCTCACGGAATTGTAAAAATGGATAATAGCGCTGGGCGCGCCCTTGCAGGCTTCAAAGGTCTTGCGGATGATATGCTCCCGGCACTGGGTCAGCACCTGCACCGAGACGTCCTTGGGGATCATATTGTTCTCGATCAAAGTCCGCAGGAACTCATACTCCGTCTCGGAGGCGGCGGGGAATCCCACCTCGATCTCCTTAAAGCCCAGGCGAAGCAGCAGATGGTAAAATTCCAGCTTCTCTTCCAGGCTCATGGGAATCACCAGGCTCTGATTGCCGTCCCGCAGGTCAACGCTGCACCATTGGGGGGCCTTTTCGATATGGTCTTTGTGAACCCATTTGTAATGGGCGCCGGGGGCTGGGTAATAGCCGATCGCGTATTTGGAGGTATCCATCATTTCTAGTCCTTTCAAAGATAAAACTACAAAAAGCCCTGTCTCTTTGTAACAAAGAGACAGGGCTTTGCATGCAAAACCTTGCGGTACCACTCTTTTTGCCGCCAAAGCGGCCACTCGACAACGGTCCAACAACCGTCTCCCGCTGTATCGGTCGGGCTCCGTCCGTCCTACTCGCCGAAGCTTTGGGAACGGCCGCTCAGAGGCCAGTATACAGCCGCCCCTGCATCCGCCTCACACCAACCGGCGGCTCTCTGTACGCGGGAATCGGGCTGCTTTTTCCTCATCATTGCGTTCGATGTATGTTGGCAGGATTATAGCACCTTCTGCGCCGGGTGTCAAGCCCCGAAAAACAAAAGTCTTTGGTCGTCAGACAGTTTTAGTGAAACAGCAGAAGGATTCCGGATTTTGGAATTCAAAATCCGGAATTCTGCGCAACCTAACAGCGGCGGCCTGACGGCCGCCGCTGCTTGGAAATTTTACTCGATAACCTGAATCCAGCCCTTGGGGGCTTCCAGGCGACCCATCTGGATGCCGGTGAGGGTGTCGTACAGCTTCTGGATGGTGGAACCCATGCCCGCGTAGTGAATTTCCTTGCCGTGATCCACGATGGTTCCCACGGGAGAGATGACCGCCGCAGTGCCGCACAGGCCGCATTCGGCAAATTCGCCGATCTCCGCCAGCGCCACGGGGCGCTCCTCTACCTCCATGCCGAGATAGTCCTTCGCCACCTGCAGCAGGCTGCGCCGGGTGATGGAGGGGAGAATGGTGTCGGACTTGGGGGTGACCAGCTTGCCGTCCTTGGTGACAAAAATCACGTTGGCGCCGCCGGTTTCCTCGATGTGGGTGCGGGTGGCGGAGTCCACGTAGACGTTCTCGTCAAAGCCCTTCTCGTGGGCATCCACGATGTTGTAAAGGCTCATGGCGTAGTTTAAGCCCGCCTTGACGTCGCCGGTACCCTTGGGCGCCGCCCGGTCGAGATCGGAGATGCGCAGCTTCAGGGGCTTGATACCGCCCTTGAAATAGGGGCCGACAGGGGTGACGAACACCCGGAACTGATACTCCGTCGCGGGCTTGACGCCGATGATGGCGTCGCTGCCAAACATGAACGGGCGCACGTACAGCGTCGCGCCGGAGCCGTAGGGCGGCACCCACTGGGAGTTGGCGCGGACGGTCTCCACCACGGCCTGGACGAACCGCTCCTCGGGGAACACGGGCATTTTCAGACGGCGGCAGGAGTTGGCCATCCGCTGAGCGTTGAGATTGGGGCGGAAGCAGACAATGCGGCCGTCCTCGGTGGTATAGGCCTTCAGTCCCTCAAAGCAGGTCTGGGCGTATTGCAGAACGCAGGCGCACTCGCTCATGGTGATGGTGGCCTGGTCGGTCAGGCAGCCGTCGTCCCACTGGCCGTTCCGGAAATTGGAGACGTAGCGCATGTCGGTCTGGACGTAGCCAAACCCCAGGTTGCCCCAGTCAATATTTTTTCTTTCCATTATAAACACCTCTCTGAGATTTTTATTTTTCCAATTCTAGCACCCCAGGCGGCGCAAGTCAAGCGTTTGGTGCGGAAAAAAGTGCCTCACACAGGGACATTTGTCTTTTTCAGAGGAACGTACAAAAAGCGGCATATCCATCCCCGGTTTTCCTGCAAAAAACTCCAAAAGGGTCTTGTATTTAACAGGTTAAAGTGGTAAAGTATAGAAAAAGCATCCAAGACGAAAGGAATCCGTGCCATGGACATCATTCGACATCCCGGTGAAGATCTGTTTTTTGAGGCCATCCTGTCTCTGCGGACGGTGGAGGACTGCCGTCTGTTTTTTGAGGACGTGGCCACCATCAAGGAATTGCAGGCCATGTCCCAGCGGTTCCGGGTCGCCTGCCTGCTGGACGGGGGCGAAAACTATATTGAGGTCTCGGAATCCACCGGCGCCAGCTCGGCCACCATCAGCCGGGTCAACCGGTGCCTGCTCTACGGCGGCGGCTACCGGACGGCGCTGGACAGGCTCAAGGAAGCGGGAACCCTCCCGGAGAGCGGAGAAAAATGAAGCGGGGTGCAACCCCTTGGCTCTCCCTTTGGGAGAGCTGTCACCGAAGGTGACTGAGAGGGCTTTTTCCCTAGGGAACCTCTCTCCGTCTTCGCTTCGCTCAACCGCCTCTCCCAGAAAGAGACAAGGGGGCAGTTCAATCGCGCCCCTATGCCCAAAAGCCCCGCCGTTTTCGGGCGTATCCATGTCCATTTTTCCCAATTGACAACCACTCCTGCCCATGCTATAATTTAACGGATAAGTTCAGCGGCTCATCCCGCCCGTCTTGCCGCTTTTCCGGCAGGGCGTTTTGCTATGCAAAAGCATAGCAAAATAAGAAATGTACCATTTCCTCGCCCCTGCAGGGCAACCGGAAATGATGCACAAAAAACTTCCTGCACCGGTATTTGCGCATTTTCGTGGAGCGGTGCTCATGCATGAAGTTTTTACAGAAAGGAGATCAGCATGACGGATATGACGAAAGCCAAGGTTTACGCTGCTTCTTTGGGGTCCGTGTTTTCCGACGGGGTTTGTTCCTCCCTTTCCGTCCCCGGTCTTTCCGGGTTCGATTCTTCCGAATATGTTATTTTTCCCGGCTTTTGTGACGTGCATGTGCATTTCAGAGAGCCGGGTTTTTCTTATAAGGAGACCATCGCCACAGGCAGCCGGGCAGCCGCCCGGGGCGGCTATACCGCGGTCTGCACCATGCCCAACCTGAACCCGGTGCCGGACAGTGTGGAGAATCTGGAGGTTCAGCGCCGTCTCATCGGGGAAACCGCCTGCATCCACGTCTACCCCTACGGTGCTATCACGGTCGGAGAACAGGGCGAGGTGCTTTCCGACTTAGAGGGCATGGCGCCGGGCGTGGTGGGATTCTCCGACGACGGCCGGGGCGTGCAGAGCGACGACTTAATGCGGCAGGCCATGCTTCGCGCCAAAGCTCTGGGGAAGCCCATTGTCGCCCACTGCGAGGTCAACTCGCTCTTGCGGGGCGGGTACATCCACGACGGTGATTATGCCAAAGCCCACGGCCACCGGGGCATCTGCTCCGAAAGCGAATGGGGGCAAATTGCCCGGGACTTGCAGCTGGTAAAAGAAACCGGCTGCGCCTATCACGTCTGCCACGTCTCCGCCAAGGAAAGCGTGGCGCTCATCCGAAAGGCCAAGGCCGAAGGGCTGGACGTGACCTGCGAGACCGGCCCCCACTATCTGGTGATGGACGACAGCTTTCTGCAGGAGGACGGCCGCTTCAAAATGAACCCGCCTCTCCGGGGAAAGGAAGACCGGGAAGCCCTGATTCAGGGAATCCTGGACGGCACCATCGACATGATCGCCACCGACCACGCCCCCCACTCCGCCGAGGAAAAGTCCCGGGGTCTGGAAAAAAGCGCCTTCGGCATCGTGGGCATTGAGACCGCTTTCCCGATTTTGTATACCTATCTGGTAAAACCGGGCATTCTGAGTCTGGACAAGCTATTGGCGCTTCTGTGCGTCAATCCCCGCAGGCGCTTTGGCCTCCCTCTGGGGACGGATTACAGCGTCTGGAACCTGAACGCCGCATACGCAATCGACCCGGAGGACTTTCTTTCCAAAGGCAGAGCCATGCCCTTCACCGGCTGGCAGGTCAACGGAAAATGTATCGCCACCGTCTGCGACGGAAAGCTGGCATACGCCGCTCCGAGAACCCATAAATAACGAGAGGAGAAACACCATGGCAAAAAGAACCGACATCAAGAAAATTCTCATCATTGGCTCCGGCCCCATCGTCATTGGCCAGGCGGCGGAGTTCGACTACGCCGGCACCCAGGCCTGTCTTGCCCTGAAGGAAGAGGGCTATGAGGTGGTGCTGTGCAACTCCAACCCCGCCACCATCATGACCGACACCATCATCGCCGACAAGGTCTACATGGAGCCGCTGACCCTGGAATATATTGCCAAGATCATCCGCTACGAGCGTCCCGACGCCATCATCCCCGGCATCGGCGGTCAGACGGGTCTGAATCTGGCCATGCAACTGGAAAAGAAGGGCATTCTCCGGGAATGCCGGGTCAGGCTGCTGGGTACCTCCAGCGAGTCCATTGAGCGCGCCGAGGATCGGGAGCTTTTCAAAGAGCTGTGCCAGTCCATCGGCGAGCCGGTCATCCCCTCCGAAATTTCCTACTCTCTGGAGGAGGCCAAGGAGGCAGCCAAGCGCATCGGCTATCCCGTGGTGCTTCGCCCCGCCTTTACCCTGGGCGGCACCGGCGGCGGCTTTGCCTACAACGAAGACGAGCTGGTGGAGATCGGCCTCAACGCCTTCGCCCTCTCCCCTGTCCATCAGGTTCTGGTGGAAAAGTCCGTCAAGGGCTACAAGGAAATCGAATTCGAGGTCATGCGGGACTCTAATGACCACGCCATCACCATCTGCGGCATGGAGAACATCGACCCGGTAGGCGTCCACACCGGCGACAGCATGGTGGTCGCCCCCATTATGACCCTCAGCGACCACGACAGGAAGATGCTCAACGACTCCGCCATCAAGATCATCCGGGCGCTGAAGGTGGAGGGCGGCTGCAACGTCCAGTTTGCCCTCGACCCCAATTCCTCCAAATACTACCTTATTGAGGTCAACCCCCGGGTCTCCCGTTCCTCCGCGCTGGCCTCCAAGGCCTCCGGCTACCCCATCGCCCGGGTCACCGCAAAAATCGCCGTGGGCATGGCGCTGGAGGACATCAAGATCGCCAACACCAACGCCGCCTTTGAGCCGAAGCTGGACTACGTCATCACCAAGCTGCCCCGGTTCCCCTTCGACAAGTTCACCTCCGCCATCAACATTCTGGGCACCCAGATGATGGCCACCGGCGAGGTCATGGGCATCGGCTCCAATCTGGAGGAATCCCTGCTCAAGGGCATCCGTTCCCTGGAGGTAGGCGCGAACCACATTTACCACCACAAATTCGACGACATGACCACGGAGGAGCTGCTGGACTACATCAGCGTGTTCCGCTCCGACAACATTTTTGCCATCGCGGAAATCATCTACCGGGGCGTCACCGTGGAGCAGATTCATGAGATCACCGCCATTGACGTCTACTTCCTGAACGCCATCAAGCGCATCGTGGACATGGAGGAATACTTAAAGCTCCATGTCAAAGAGCCGGAAGCCCTTCTGGACGCCAAGAAGATGGGCTTCAGCGACAAATATGTAAGCCGGCTGTGGAAATGCTCTGAGACGGACGTGTCCGATTTCCGCAGGGAACACGGTATGTTCCCGGCCTTCCGTATGGTGGACACCTGCCACACCGGCGCGTATATCCCCTACTTCTACTCCTCCTACACCGGCGGAAACGTCTCCCGGCTGACGAGCAAAAAGAAGATCGTGGTGCTGGGCGCAGGCCCCATCCGCATCGGTCAGGGCGTGGAATTCGACTACTCCACCGTCCACGCCGTCATGACCATCAAAAAGGCGGGCTACGAGGCCATCATCATCAACAATAACCCCGAGACCGTCTCCACCGACTACACCACCGCCGACAAGCTGTACTTCGAGCCTCTGACCCCCGAGGATGTGATGAACATCATCGACTTTGAAAAGCCCGACGGCGTGATCGCGTCTCTGGGCGGTCAGACCGCCATCAACCTTGCTCAGCCCCTCCATGACCGGGGCGTGAAGATCATCGGCACCGGCTGCGAGGCCATCGACAGAGCCGAAAACCGGGACGCCTTTGAAAAGCTCCTGAAGGAGCTGAACATCCCCCAGCCCAAGGGCAGAGCCGTCACCAAAATCGAGGACGGTCTCGCGGCGGCAAACGAGATCGGCTATCCCGTGCTGGTGCGTCCCAGCTTCGTGCTGGGTGGCCGCGCCATGCAGATCGTGGCGAACGAGAGCCAGCTGCGCCGCTACCTGAAAAGCGCCGTGGAAATCGACGAGGACAAGCCCGTTCTGGTGGACAAATACATTCAGGGTCGGGAAGTGGAGATCGACGCCATCTGCGACGGGCGGGACGTGTTCGTCCCCGGCATTATGGAGCTGGTGGAGCGCACCGGCGTCCACTCCGGCGACTCCATCTCCGTCTACCCCTCCTTCTCCATCTCCGACAAGGTCAAGGGCATCATCCTGCAATACGCCAAGAAGCTGGGTCTGGGCATCGGCATTGTCGGCCTGTTCAATGTGCAGTTCATTGTAGACCCCGAGGACAACGTGTCCGTCATCGAGGTTAATCCCCGTTCCTCCCGCACGGTGCCCTTCCTGAGCAAGGCCACGGGCTACAGCCTAGCGGACATCGCCACCGACGTGATTCTGGGGCTGAGCCTGAAGGAGCAGGGCTTCTTCGACATCTACCCCGCCGAGAAGGAGCGCTGGTACGTCAAAGCGCCGGTATTCTCCTTCAACAAAATCCGCGGTCTGGACGCCTATCTGACCCCCGAAATGAAGTCCACCGGCGAGGCCATCGGCTATGACCGCACCATGACCCGCGCCCTGTACAAGGCGCTGCAGGCCTCCGGCATGAAGCTGCAAAACTACGGCACCGTGCTTGCCACCATCGCCGACCGGGACAAGGAGGAAGCGCTGCCCCTGATCCGCCGGTTCTACCGTCTGGGCTTCAACATCGAGGCCACCGCCGGTACCGCCATGTTCCTGAAGGAAAACGGCATCCGCACCCATGTTCTGGGCAAGATCAGCGACGGAAGCGACGAAATTCCCAACGCCCTGCGTCAGGGACACATTGCCTACGTCATCAACACCCGCGACCCCGGCTCCAACGGCCGGGACGGCATAAAAATCCGCCGGATTGCCACGGAGCATAACGTGACGCTGTTTACCGCGCTGGACACCATCCGGGTTCTGCTGGATGTGCTGGAAGAAACCACTTTGACGATTTCCACCATCGACGCTTAACGAAAATCCATTTCCCGGAAGGAGCGACCATGAAACAGAGCATTTTCACGATTCTTTCCAATACCCCCCTGACGGATTGCGTCTACAAAATGGTGCTTTCCGGAGACACCTCCGCCATCACCGCACCGGGGCAGTTTGTCAACATTCAAATTACGGGAAAGTTCCTCCGCCGTCCCATCTCCGTGTGCGACTATGACGGGGATACCCTCACCATCGTTTACAAGGTGGTGGGCAAGGGTACGGAAATCCTCTCCCGGATGGTTCCCGGGGAGAAGCTGGACATTCTCTCCGGCCTGGGCAACGGCTACGACCTTGCCCCCGCCGGGGACTGTCCCGTCCTCTTAGGCGGCGGCGTTGGCGTCCCGCCGCTGTACCACCTTGCCAAACGGCTGCTCGCCATGGGCAAGCAGGTGACAGTGATCCTGGGCTTCAACACCCAATCGGAAATATTTTACGAAGGGGCATTCCGGGCGCTGGGGTGCCGGGTGATCGTCGCCACCGCCGACGGAAGCTATGGCGTCAAGGGCTTCGCCACCACACCGCTGAACGATCTGAATTATTCCTATTTCTACACCTGCGGCCCGGAGCCGATGCTCAAGGCGGTGTATAACGCCACCCGCACCTCCGGCCAGATGAGCTTTGAGGAACGGATGGGCTGCGGCTTCGGCGCCTGCATGGGCTGCTCCTGCAAGACCCTCACGGGCTACAAGCGCATCTGCAAGGACGGCCCCGTCATGAAGAAGGAGGAGATTCTATGGGAAGCCTGAGCGTCAATCTCTGCGGCATTGAGCTGGACAATCCAGTCATCCCCGCCTCCGGCACCTTTGGTTACGGCTACGAATTTGCCGAACTGTACGACATTAACTGCCTTGGCACCTTCTCCTTCAAGGGAACTACAAAAGAACCCCGCTTCGGCAATCCCACCCCCCGCATTGCCGAGTGTACAAGCGGCATGATCAACGCCGTGGGGCTGCAAAATCCCGGCGTGGAAAGGGTCATATCCGAGGAACTCCCGAAGCTGGAAAAATGCTTTCACAAGCCGGTCATGGCCAACGTCTCCGGCTTTTCCGTGGCGGATTACGCCTACACCTGCGAAAGGCTGGACAAGGAGGAACAGGTGGGCTGGCTGGAGGTCAACGTCAGCTGCCCCAATGTTCACGGCGGCGGCATGAGCTTCGGCACCTGCCCGGAAGCCGCCGCAGAGGTGACGGCGGCGGTGAAAAAGGTCATGAAAAAGCCCGTCATCGTCAAGCTCTCCCCCAATGTCACCGACATTGTGTCCATCGCCAAAGCCTGCGAGGACGCAGGAGCGGACGGCATCAGCCTGATCAACACCATGCTTGGTATGCGCATTGATCTGCGCACCCGAAGACCCATCATTGCCAACAAAATGGGCGGTTTTTCCGGCCCTGCCATCTTCCCGGTGGCGCTGCGCATGGTCTATCAGGTCGCAAATGCGGTAAACGTCCCCGTGGTGGGCATGGGCGGCGTCAGCAGCGCCGAGGATGTGGTGGAAATGATGCTGGCAGGCGCTGCCGCCGTAGAGGTGGGCGCGGCCAACCTCGTAAATCCCTACGCCTGCCGGGACATCATCCGGGAGCTTCCCGCCGTCATGGAAAAATACAAAATTGAAAATCTGAAAGACATTATAGGAGGCGCGAAATAATGGGTAAGGACGTCATTGTTGCCTGCGATTTTTCATCCGCCGAGGCGACCTTCGCTTTTCTGGATAAGTTCACCGGCCGCAAGCCCTTCGTGAAGATCGGCATGGAGCTGTACTATGCGGAAGGCCCTGCCATCGTCCGGGAGATCAAAGCCCGGGGACACAAGATTTTTCTGGACTTGAAGCTTCACGACATTCCCAACACCGTAAAAAAGGCCATGTCCGTCCTGCGGAATCTGGACGTGGACATCACCAACCTCCATGCCGCCGGCACCACCGCCATGATGAAGGCCGCGCTGGAGGGTCTGACCCGGGAGGACGGCACCCGTCCCCTGCTGATTGCCGTGACCCAGCTGACCTCCACCGATCAGGCGGCCATGGAATCCGATCTGCTCATTCATGAACCCATTGACCAGGTGGTCATGCACTACGCCGAGACCGCGAAGAATGCCGGTCTGGACGGCGTGGTCTGCTCCCCCCTGGAAGCGGGGAAGGTACACGAGCGCTGCGGTCAGAATTTTCTCACCGTGACCCCCGGCATCCGCTTCTCCGACGGCGATGTGGGCGACCAGAAGCGGGTGATGACCCCCGCCGCCGCCAAGGCCATCGGCTCGGACTACATCGTGGTCGGCCGCCCCATTACCGCCGCCACCGACCCCGTTGCCGCCTACGAGCGCTGCGTGGCGGAATTCTGCGACTAAATCAAGGAGGAGACCATCTTGGAAAGCTACAAAAGAGAATTCATTCAGTTTCTGGAAAAGGCCGGTGTGCTGAAATTCGGTGACTTCACCGCCAAATCCGGCCGGAAAATCCCCTATTTCATCAACGCCGGGGAGATCAAAACCGGTCAGGAAATCGCGACCCTGGGCGAATTTTACGCCCGCGCCTACCGGGAAAAGCTGGGCGAGCGGAAGGCCGTCCTCTACGGCCCCGCCTACAAGGGCATTTCCATCGCCGTGTCCGCCGCCGTTGCCCTGAGTCGGGACGGGCTGGACGTTCCCTTCTTCTTCAACCGCAAGGAAGCCAAGGATCACGGCGAGGGCGGCGTGTTTGTGGGTTATGTCCCCAAGGCCGGTGAGGACGTAGTCATCGTGGAGGATGTCATCACCGCCGGAACCGCCATCCGGGAAAGCATGGCCATTTTGAGCCATCTGGAGGGCGTCAAGGTCGCCGCCACCTTCATCATGGTCGACCGCAAGGAGCGGGGCAAGGGCGAAAAGCTGGCCATGGAGGAAGTGGAGGAGGAATTCGGCTTCCCCGTCTACTCCGTGGTAGACGTGTACGACATCATCGCCTATCTGGAAGAAAATCCCGCCAACGCCGAAAATGTGGCGCGGATCAGAAATTATCTTGCCGTGAATGGAGCGAAAGCATGAGGAGTCTGAACAGCATTCTGGATTTAGGGGTGGACGAGCTGGATGGGCTGATCGCCACCGCCAAGGACATCATTGCCCACCCGGAAGCCTACTGGGACAGATGCGCCCACAAGAAGCTGGCGACGCTGTTCTTCGAGCCCTCCACCCGCACCCGCCTGAGCTTTGAGGCCGCGATGCTGGAGCTGGGCGGCAGCGTCATCGGCTTCAGCGAGGCCAGCTCTTCCTCCGCCTCCAAGGGCGAAAGCGTGGCGGATACCGCCAAAATCGTCAGTTGCTACGCCGACATCATCGCCATGCGCCATCCCAAGGAGGGCGCGCCCTACGTGGCAAGTCAGGCGGCCTCCATTCCCGTCATCAACGCCGGAGACGGCGGCCACAACCACCCCACCCAGACCCTTGCCGACCTGCTGACCATTTCCCGGGAAATGGGGCGGCTGGATAACCTCACCATCGGTCTGTGCGGCGACCTGAAATACGGCCGGACGGTTCACTCTCTGATCGAGGCCATGAGCCGCTACAAGGGCATTCAATTTGTTCTGATTTCCCCGGAAGAACTGAAAATTCCCGGATTTATCCGGTACAACGTGTTTGAAAATCAGGGGATTCCCTATACAGAAGTGTCCTCTCTGGAGGAAGCCATGCCCGATCTTGACGTGCTGTACATGACCCGCATCCAGCGGGAGCGCTTCGACGACCCCTGTGAGTACGAGCGGCTCAAGGACAGCTACGTTCTCGATACCGAGAAAATGCGGCTGGCGAAGGAAAAAATGTGCGTCCTGCACCCCCTGCCCCGGGTCAACGAGATCAGCGTCAGGGTGGACGACGACCCCAGAGCCGCCTATTTCCGTCAGGCGCTGAACGGAAAATACATGCGCATGGCGCTGATCCTGAAGCTTCTGGACGAAGCCGCCCGGAATCCCGCAAAGGAAGCCATTGACACGACCGGTTTGGAATACGACCGCGTCTGCCGCAACCCCAAGTGCATCACCCAAACCGAGCAGGAGCTGCCCCAGTTGTTCCGCTGCACCGACAAGGCCGCGGGCATCCACAGATGCGTCTACTGCGAGCAGAGAGCCTAAGCCAACACCGCGCAAAAAAGCAGAATGCCATTTTTACCATGGCATTCTGCATTTTTATTTATCCCTTATATCTCGGCTCGCAGGTCAGGTTGACGCCCAGGCGCTTGAAGGTCTTTTCGTCCACGGCGGACAATATCACCGAGGAATGCACCTCGCAGCCCCGCAGCTTGTCCAGCTGCTCCATGGCCAGCTCCGCCATGGGGTTGGTGGCGGCGCAGATGGACAGGGCGATCAGCGTCTCGTCAGTGTGGAGACGGGGATTGCGGTTGCCCAAGTGGTCAACCTTCAGATGCTGGATGGGGTCAAGCACTACCGGGGAGATCAGGTGCAGACTGTCCCGCATACCCGCCAGCTTTTTCAGCGCGTTCAGCAGCAGCGCCGAGGATGCACCCAGAAGGTCGGAGGTCTTGCCGGTGACAATGGTGCCGTCGGGCAGCTCCATAGCGGCGGCGGGGGCGCCGGTCTGCTCCGCCCGCTGCAATGCGGGGGCGACCACCTTCCGTTCCTCCGGGGTCACACCGGCCTTTTTCATCAGCAGCTCCAGCTTGCGCACCGTTTCGTCGCTGCCCTTGCCCTGCTTCTGCTCGCACAAGGCCTCATAGTACCGGCGGATGATCTCCTGCCGGGAGGCAAACCGGGCGGCTTCGTCATCCACGATGCAGTTGCCCACCATATTCACGCCCATGTCCGTGGGGGATTTGTAGGGGCAATGCCCCAGAATTTTCTCAAAAATCGCCACCAGCACCGGGAACGCCTCCACGTCCCGGTTGTAGTTGACGGTGGTGACCCCGTAGGCTTCCAGATGGAAGGGGTCGATCATGTTCACGTCATTCAAATCCGCCGTGGCGGCCTCGTAGGCCAGGTTCACCGGGTGGTTCAGCGGCACGTTCCAGATGGGGAAGGTCTCAAATTTGGCGTAGCCCGCCGTGTTGCCCCGGATATGCTCGTGGTACAGCTGGCTCAGGCAGGTCGCCAGCTTGCCGCTGCCGGGGCCGGGGGCCGTGACCACCACCAGCGACCGGGTCGTTTCGATGTAATCGTTTTTCCCGAAGCCGTCGGGGCTGACGATATGTCCGGTGTCGGAGGGGTAGCCCGGAATCTCGAAATGGTGATAGACCCGGATGCCCAGCCCCTCCAGACGGGACTGGAACGCCTTTGCCAGCGCCTGCTCATGGAAGCGGGTCAGCACCACGCTGGAAACATACAGGCCGAAGCCCCGGAAAATGTCGATCAGGCGAATGACGTCCCGGTCATAGGTGATGCCCAAGTCGCCGCGAACCTTGTTTTTTTCGATATCGTCGGCGTTGATGACGATCACCATCTCCACCTGATCCTTCAGCTGCAGCAGCATCCGCAGCTTGCTGTCCGGCTGGAAGCCCGGCAGGACGCGGGAAGCATGGTTGTCGTCATAGAGCTTGCCCCCGAATTCCAGGTACAGCTTGCCGCCAAACTGGGCAATGCGCTCCCGGATGTGGGCGGACTGCATTTGCAGGTACTTGTTGTTATCAAACGCCGCTTTTGTCATTTCCGTTGCCTCTTTCCCAAAAACTCCCCACCATTTTACCTTATCCGACGGGAAATAGCAAGCAGGAAATCTTCGGAAGCTCTGATTAAATCGGCAAGAGCTGTGAGTGAGAGATTTTTCGGCCAGTCGAAGTATCGAAAGCGGAGGAATACTGTATGTATTTCCCGTTTTCGATACGGAAGAATGGGCGAAAAAGATCCGCTCACAGCCGCAGACGATTTATTCAGAGTTTCCCTTCTTTTCTGTCGGATTGCTTCTTGTTTCGGGAACAGCGCCGTGCTATAATGAAACCATCTTTTCTTCGGAGGTGTTTCCATGGAATTCAGCGTCAACCATCCGGTGCTTTACCTGCTCGCCGGAATCCTGATCGCCGTGGTTCTGGCTCAGTCGGTTTTCTTCCTTATTAAGGCTCTGCGCCGCAGTAAGGAGGTCGGCATGGATCAGGCCAAAATCAAAAAAACCGTCAAAACAGCCGCGCTGTTCACCATTGCCCCGGCCGTGTCCATCGTCATCAGCGTCATCACCTTAAGCAAAAGTCTGGGCATTCCGCTGCCCTGGCTGCGGCTGAGCGTGGTCGGCTCATTGAGCTATGAGGCCATCGCGGCATCCAACGCCGTCAGCGCCATGGGCTTAGAGCTTGGCAAAATCAGCGCCCTGACCGCCCAGCAATACGTCAACATCGCCCTGGTAATGACCCTGTCCATCATGGTGGGCATCTGGCTGGTGCCTGTCATTGGGAAAAAGTTGCTGCGGGGCATGACCGTTCTGGAAAACCGGGACGCCAGATGGGCGGATATTTTCCAGAATGCCATGTTTATCGGCATGATCTCCGCGTTCCTGGGCTACGTATTCTGCGATTTCTCCCGCCTGTGGACGCCGGGGGATTATGCCGCCACCTCCGGACTTGTCCCGGTGTGCGTCATGGCCGTGTCCGCCGCAATCATGGTGGTCTGCGGGCTGCTCATGAAAAAGTTCAAGTGGGCGTGGGTCAACGACTATGCACTGCCCATTTCCCTGGTGCTGGGCATGGCCTCCGCCATTCCCCTCACCGCGTGGCTGGGTTAAGGAGGTGCCGATATGAAAAAGAAGCTTAGCTACATCGACTCCGTTCACCGCAGCGGCACCATCTGGAATATTTCCGTGATGCTTCTGCTGCTGGCCTTTCCCCTGACGGTGGCCGCCCTGTTCGGCGCTGCCCCCGACTGGGGCGCGCTGGTGGTGGGTCTGATCGCCACCGCGCCCATGTACTGGGCGGTGGGCGTCATTGAAACCGTTACCTTCGTTCCCATGCTGGGCGCCGGCGGCTCCTACCTCAGCTTCGTCACCGGCAACATCTCCAATCTGAAGCTCCCCTGCGCCATCAACGCCCTGGAGCAGAACAACGTCAGCGCCAACTCTGAAGAGGGCGAGATCATCTCCACCATCGCCATTGCCACCTCCTCCATTGTCACCACCGTCATTATCATCCTCGGCGTGATTCTCATCGTCCCCCTGACCCCCGTACTGGAAGCGCCGGTGCTGGAACCGGCCTTTGCCCAGATGCTGCCCGCCCTGTTCGGCGGCTTGGGCGTGGCATTCGTCAGCCGGAACTGGAAAATCGCCGTGGCGCCGGTGGTGCTGATGCTGATTCTGTTCATCTTCGTCCCTGCCCTGAACGCCGGTACCGTGGGCATTATGGTTCCGGTGAGCGTGCTGTTCACCATTGCCGTTTCCCGGCTGCTTTATAAGAGAGGAGTTCTGTAAACATGATCGGATATTGGATTCTCGCGGTTCTCGCCGCATTCATTGCCGTGGTCGCCGTCCGCACCATCCGCTTCCGTCCCAAGCCCCAGCCCGCGGTCACCAAGGAAGAAATTGCCTTTGACAAGGACGCCGCCGTGGATTCCCTCGCCCAGCTGGTTCGCTGCAAGACCGTGTCCTACAACGACCATTCTCTGGAGGACGAGGGGGAATTTCAGAAGCTGATCTCCCTGCTGCCCACCCTGTACCCCAATGTGTTCGCCGCCTGCACCTTCCAGCAGCTTCCCGACCGGGCGCTGCTGCTGCGGTGGCCGGGCAAGCAGGTGGGCGACCCCGCCGTTATGATGGCGCACTATGACGTGGTGCCCGTCAATGAGGAAAAGTGGGACAAGCCTCCCTTTGCCGGAATCATTGAGGACGGCATCCTCTGGGGACGCGGCGCCCTGGACACGAAGGTCACCTTCAACGGCATTCTTTCCGCCGCCAATTCCCTCATCGGCCAGGGCTTCCGGCCGGAAAAGGACATTTACTTTGCCTTCTCCGGCGGCGAGGAGATCAACGGTCAGGGCGCGCCCAACATTGTGGCGTATTTTACCGAGCATGGCATCCACCCCGCCATTGTGGTGGACGAGGGCGGCGCCGTTGTGGAGAACGTGTTCCCCGGCGTGAAGCAGCCCTGCGGCCTGATTGGCATTGCGGAAAAGGGGATGCTGAACGCCCAGTACCGCACCCTCTCCGCCGGCGGTCACGCCTCCGCCCCCAAGCCCCACACCCCGGTGGGCGTGCTGGCGGCGGCCTGCAAGCGGGTGGAGGATCACCCCTTCAAAGCCCACATCGACGGCCCCGCCGCCCAGATGTTCGACACCTTGGGGCGGTATTCAACGCCACTGTACCGGATGATCTTCGCCAACATGTGGTGCTTCGGCTGGATCATAGACCTGCTCGGCAAAAAGAGCGGCGGCGAAATGAACGCACTGGTGCGCACCACCGTGGCCTTTACTCAGATGGAGGGCAGCTCCGCCCGGAACGTGATTCCTCCCGAAGCGAAAATGGTATCCAACATCCGCCTGAACCCCGCCGACAGCGTCGCTTCCGCCCTGGCGTATCTGGAAAAAACCGTCAACGACCCCGCCGTGGAGATCACGTCCCTGGAATCCTTTGAGCCCAGCCCCGTTTCCGAAACCGGCTGCGACGCCTGGGAAAAGGTCGCCGCCGCCGTGGCCAACACCTGGCCGGGCTGCATCGTTTCCCCGTATCTGATGGTGCAATGCTCCGATTCCCGGCATTACCGGGATTTGAGCAATCACGTCTACCGCTTCTCCGCCATGGACTTGACCGCCGAAGAACGTTCCACCATCCACGGCAACAACGAACGCATCCGTCTGGAAACCGCCGCCAAGGCCGTAGAATTCTACATCCGCCTGATGCGTCAGTGCTGAAATAAAAAAGATGTCCCCCAACCCGGGAAAATCCGGGTTGGGGGATTGTCTTATACGAGTTTTTAATAAAACGCTTTTAAGCGTTTTATTAGGCCGCAGGATTGCGGCCAGCGGCCACTGCCGCTTAAAAACG
>ENA-OPCP01000547-OPCP01000547.1-human-gut-metagenome-genome-assembly--contig:-NODE-547-length-32048-cov-4.463414_pt1 | contig 32048 bp, 27 predicted proteins | sample MGYA00241563_ERZ501477 | MGnify/ENA primary metagenome ERZ501477 (study PRJEB25962, sample SAMEA2042572) | human gut metagenome | biome: human gut; feature: human-associated habitat; material: faeces... | reverse complement strand
CATTGCACGCGCAGGCACGCCCTGAGCAAACGACGGATCACGACCGCCCTCGCACGGTGGAAAAAAATTGGGGCCCGCTCTTTCGAACGGGCCCCGTCCCCACTCCACCTGTCCGGATAGACTCACATCCGGACCGGAAGAAACTGTTGCAATCCGCTGATGCTTACTGAAGCGACGTCACCTCGGCGGACTTTTTCGCGAGCATGACGGCGACTTCGGCGCCCTTGTCGAGCGACTTCACGGGAATGCATTCATAGACGCCGTGAAAGTTCATGCCGCCCGTGAACAGGTTCGGACACGGAAGCCCCATGTACGAAAGCCGGGCGCCGTCGGTCCCGCCCCGGATCGGACGGACGATCGGTTCGACTCCGGCCTCGCGCATCGCCTGCATCGCCTTGCCGATCACCTCGGGATAGGGCTCCACCTGCTCGCGCATATTGTAATACTGATCCTTGACCGTCAGCGAGATCGTCCCTTCGCCGTACTTGCGCGACAACAGCGCGACAGCGTCGGCCAGAAACCGTTTTTTCTCCTCGAACAGCTCGCGCGAATGATCACGGACGATATACTCCATCGAGGCTTTTTCGACCGTGCCGCTCAGGCCGACCAGATGATAGAAGCCCTCGTAGTCCTGCGTATGCTCGGGACGCTGCACGGCGGGCAGCAGCGAGTTGATCTCGCAGGCCACCTGCAGGGCATTGATCATCTTGTCCTTCGCATAGCCCGGATGAATGTTACGCCCTTGCACGACGATCCGCGCCGAAGCCGCGTTGAAGTTCTCGTACTCGAGCTCGCCCTCGAAGCCTCCGTCCACCGTGTAGGCGAAACGGGCCCCGAAGCGCTTCACGTCGAAAAAGTCCACTCCCCGGCCGATCTCCTCGTCGGGAGTGAATCCGATGCGGATCTTGCCGTGCGGAATCTCGGGATGGGCGAGCAGCCAGGCCGCCGCCGTCATGATCTCGGCCACGCCGGCCTTGTCGTCGGCCCCGAGCAACGTCGTACCGTCGGTCACGATCAGCGTATGCTCCTTGAAAAAAGAGAGCTCGGGAAAATCCTTCACCCGCATCGAAAGCGAGTCGTTCAGCGGAATATCGCCGCCGTCGTAGCGCTCGATCAAGCGGGGACGAATGTCCGCCCCTTTCATGTCGGGACTCGTATCGACATGCGCGATGAAGCCGATCACGGGTTTCGATTCGCACCCCGGCGTGGCCGGAACGGTCCCGGTCACGTAGCCGTTCGGATCGATCTCGACCTCGGTCATCCCGAGCGAGATCATCTCCTCGACTAGACGGTTCAGCAGCGCGAGCTGCTTGGCCGTCGACGGAAAAGTCTCGCTCTCGGGATCGCTCTGCGTATCGAAAGCGACGTAGCGGAGAAAGCGCTCCTTGAGTTCTTCGATAAAATCCATATTTCGTTCCATTTGGTTGTTCCTTTCCGAATAACGCGATCGCTCCGAATACCGGGAAACGTAATCGTACGGGCGGTCCCACCTTTTCCGATCGGATCGCGCCTGCATAAAAACTCGCCCCAACGCTCTCCTCTCCGTATCGCCGCCCGTTCCGTTCCCGACCGCTTTCACAGTCGCCGGAGCGAAGCGGGACCTCGGAAAGGCCCGCGCAACGGCTCAGGTCCTATTCTCCTTTGGCCCGCAGGCTGTCCTTGACGAAATAGGCGATCAGCAACGCGTACATTCCCACGGCGAGCCATTCGGCACCCTTCGACGCGTTCCACGACGAGGCGAACCAGTCGGCTCCGAAATAGCGCAGCAGCGCGCTCACGACGCCCATCAGCGCCCCGCCGGCGATAAAGTGCGTGTATCCGCAGCCGTATGCCTGAAGTATCATTTTGCTAAGCTCCGCCTTCAGCACGAAACAACGCATGTCTGCTTCGTTATATCCCCACGGCAGCTTTTCCGGCCTGTGTCCCGTGAAGCAGGCCGTGCTTTCCCGCGGCATATCAATAGCGGTTATGGACCTTTTCCGCAAAGCCCATAAAGTCCTTAAGCTCTATTATCTCCCCGCCGTCCAGCACCATTTTGCCCGTGAAGCGGCCGAATACCTGATGCTGATCGCTTTCGATTATAAGCGCATTGGTGCGCGCCGCGCGGTCTATCACGGGCACGAAGTCCATTTCAAAGCGCCCGTCGTCGCTTGTGAATGTCCAGGGCTTGATGTAGCTGTCCGCAGGTATATTAAAGTTGACCTTGGAAAGCTTGTGCGCCGTGCCGTCGTATATTATCATGTTCTCGCTTGCGGCGGAAGTGTCGCCGAAGCCATAGCCTATGTTGAACCCAACGCGGTGCCCGTTCACCGTTCCGTTGCCGTTGCCCCAGTACCATGTGTTGTCGTATGTCCAAACGCCGCGGCCCCAGTCCAGCGTTGCAAAGCTGTCCTCTTTGCTGAAATCATATGTTTCCCCGCCAAGGCGCATGAAGCCGTTTGCCCGCATGCAGTTTATCTTCTGGTTATAATAAAACGCCTTCGGCTTTTCAAACGGGGTGGCTATCACCATGCTGTGCTGCGGTTCATCAGTCAGCGTCAGCTCCGCTTCAAGCGTTTCATCCCGCAAGAATTTATGGAATACGCAGCTTATGCGCCGCACGCCGTTCGCTGCTTCAAAGCGCATATTCACGCGGCTGTCGGTATAGCTTGTAACGCCCGCGGCAGAGGTTTCGGGCAGCTTGTATTTGCCCATGGGGAACGCCGTCATTACGGACGTGGTCTGCTCCCACGGCTTTTCAAAATCCAGCACGCTTGCGGATATCAGCCCCATGTAGCCGTTGTCCGCAATGGTCAGCGCCAGCGCGAAGCGGTCGTTTGAAATAAGATAGTAGTCCCATTCCTTTATGCGGATGGGATGCGCCTTTATATCCGCGCGGGAATACCGGCTTATGAGCGAGCGCGCCCAGCCAGGCTCTGCAATGTTTCCGTTCTTATCCAGCAACGCTGCGCTTTTTACTATCTCGTGCTGCATGGGCAATACCTCCGTAAATGCATGTATTACATGTAGTATAAGTATAAGCGTTTTTCCCCGCCATAGCAACGGGAGAGGGGAATTTGTTAACAAATTAAATACTTTGCGCCGAATCGGTTGACAGGGCGCGGGTTTGCCCGTATAGTAAAACCATAAGTTATAAATCAGAAAAAACGGCAATATCGGGCAAAAAAGCAGGATACGGGCTTTGGTGTGAGCAAAATAATTAAGGAGAAGGGGTTATGAGAAAAATACTTATCTTACTTTCGTTAACGCTATCCGCGCTTATGCTTGCGTTTGGGTGCGCCGGGCAGAATGATGCGCTGTGCATCTATGTTACCAACAGCGAAACGGGCGAAACCGTTACGTCCTATGACAACGGCGAAACATGGGACGGCGATGCGCCCGGAGCGTATATGACACTTGATTATAAAACCGTGAGCAGCGATGCGGAAACAATAACGGCTTTGATATCGAATAAAGATTATAATTATCCGGTTGAGGTAACAACGAGCGAATGGTATCAGCTTTATCGGTTCGAAAACGGTGAATGGTCTATGTGCATGGAAAAAGAATGCTTTATCCGCTCTTTTCCCGATGTAGGCGAGATTGTCGCTAACGGTGAAACGCGCGATTTCCCATGCGAACTGGCTTACTATGAGCTAAGCAGCGGAAAGTACAAAATAGTTAAATATATTACGGGTGACGAATGGAATTAGGAAAACCGTTTATGGTACAAAGATTTGGAAGTAGGAGTGGAGTTTAGCGTTGAATAAAAGCAATATTGCGGGCCTTGGGGCGGAAGATTCTGCTTCAAGGCTTTTTTATGCACGGAATTTGTTAACAAACCATGTCCTTCTCGACAAATAGTGCCATAAAGGCTATAATTTAGCTATGGAAAAGAAATGGCAAAAGCGGCGCGAAAGAAGCGCGCGCATAAAATTGTTCTTCAAGCGGGTCAGGCTGCCCCTGTTAACGGTGGGCGGCACGTTCCTGACAGCGTTCATAATCATCCCTCTTGCCCTCGGCGCATACGAAGCACGGGCGGAAAGCATAGAGGTCACGGCGTCGAGTAAGCAGGCGCAGCCCTCCGCGCAGGTGGGCGATATTCAGCCGGCTACGCCCGAGCCGGTGATGACGGCGGAGCCGCTCCCAACCGAAAGTACGGCGGACTTTACGGCCCCTACCGACGCGCCCGAGGATATGCCGCGGTATGCCCCGCTTGTGTTTGAACAGCGGGACGAAGCCGTGCGCGCATTGCAGCAGCGGCTTATGGATCTATACTACATGGGCAGCGACGAAACAACGGATTACTACGGTCCCGTTACGCGGGATGCGGTCATGAGCTTCCAGCGGGCGCACCATTTGAAGGAGACGGGCGATGCGGACGAGCAGACGCAGCAGATACTTTTCAGCTCCGCCGCGCAAAGCTACATAATCAATCAGGGCTGCTCGGGGGAGGACGTGCTTACCCTCCAGCATGAGCTGAAGGAGCTTGGCTATTACGGGGACAAGCTTAACGGCTATTTCGGCACGGCTACCGGCCGCGCAACAGCCGCATTCCAGAAAAAGAACAAGCTTGAAATAACCGGCGAGGCGGATTATTTTACGCTGGAGCTGCTGTATTCCCCCAAGGCTAAGCCGCTCATTGACCCAACGCCCACGCCCACGCCTACACCAACGCCTAAGCCCACCAAAACGCCAAAGCCGACAAAAACGCCCAAGCCCGGCAAGACTACCGCGCCGGACGCCACAAGCAGCGCCACTGTGCCGGACAGCAGCGCCCCAACTTTCGCGCCCACGTCCGCGCCGTCCACACCCGCGCCAAATTACGGCGGCGGAGTATCGGACTTCATAGCCCTTGCAAAGCAGCAGATAGGCGTGCGCTATGTACTCGGCGGCAAAGGGCCGGATAAGTTCGATTGCTCCGGCTTTGTGTATTACTGCTTAAAGCCCCTTGGCAAGATGACGCGCTATTATAACTCCGCCGGCATGGGGCAGATTGATTCCTGGCCCACGGTTTACGGCAAGGAGAATTTGCAGCCGGGCGATTTGATATTCTATAAATCCGAAGGCTCGGACACGCGCATAACCCACGTTGCCATATGGCTTGGCGGCGGCAAGCTTATACACGCATCCGCAAGCGAAGGCTGCGTATGCATAACAAGCTGGGGCGGCTGGAGCGACCGTAACTTCCTTTACGGCAAGAGGGTATTTTAATAATTATTTTTATAAAAGGAACGGTATCAAAGCATGAAGAAGTTTTTTGAAGAATTCAAGGCGTTTGCCATAAAGGGCAACGCGATGGACTTAGCAGTCGGCATGATGGTCGGCGCGGCGTTCACAAGCATTGTAAATTCCCTTGTGAACAACATCATCTCCCCGCTGATTGGCCTGCTTGTTAAGGTGGACTTTTCCGACCTTGTGCTGAAAATAGGCGAGGTGGAGGTTCAGTACGGCGCGTTCATAATGGCTATAATCAATTTCCTCATTGTTGCGCTTGTGCTTTTCTTCGTGGTCAAGGCCATGAACATGCTCAAGGGTATAGGCAAAAAGCCCGTTGCGGAACCCCCCGCCGCGCCCACGACCAAGGTTTGCCCCTTCTGCAAAAGCGAAATCGCCATCGACGCCACCCGCTGCCCGCATTGCACCAGCGAGTTGGATAAATAATTTATTCCTATGTAAAGCAAAAGCCTCCGTTCGGCTATCCGTCCGGAGACTTGTTTTTATTCCGCTTTCGCCTTCCAGTATTCAAGCTTGGGCAGCATTTCGCCCATGTATTGGCGCACGCGCTCTTCCGGCCATTCTTCGCTTGCCATATGGTTCACGCAGAAATCTATGAGCGTGTTCATGTCAAGATATTTGAACTTGCCGTCATTATAGCACCATTTGCAGTATTTTTCGTTTATGTCCCCGTCAACCTCGCGGCTCATTAGCGAATCCTCAAGCGGCATGCCGCAGCATTGGCAAACAAGCTTCTGCGGGGAGCCGAGCAGCGTGTTTATGGACACGTCAAAAAACCGCGAAAGCAGCTTCAGCGTATCCGTATTGGGCACGGTTTCGCCATTCTCCCAGCGGGACACGGCCTGCCGCGTTACGAATAGTTTCTGCGCCAACTCATCCTGAGAAAGTCCGTTTTTCGTCCTCAGTTCATATAAAATATTACCTGTTTCCATGTTTATCGCCTCCATACGGCATTACTATATCATTAAAGCCGCCCGCGGTAAAGCAACGCGCTGTTGCGCCGATAATACTGCCGCGCAATGCGCAATTCATGCGCCGTGGAATTGGTGCGCACTCCGTTCTGCATTTGTTTGTAGAATTGTTTTTGTATACTAAAATAAGTTAAATTGAATATATTACAAATTATGTTGCTATTGCGTTAACTATCGGTTATAATAAAGTATCGATATTCCTATCACTATATCTAATAAAAGGAGGAACACCGACCAATGAAGCTGAAACGAACAATTATCTCCATTGTGGCGCTTATGCTTGCCGTGTGCCTTATGCCTACGGCGTTTGCGGCCACATGGTATCTTGAGGATGGTGACATAACCGTTATTGCAAACGAAAACGGCCAATCCGTTAAGCAGGGCAGTAACAGCGCCGTTGCGGATAGCGACACTGTTATCACCCAGCGGGACAGCGAGAAAGCGACGGACAATACCATAACTGTTTCCACGGAAGGGGACGCGGAAGCGAACATAACGATAAAGGATATAAACATCGCTTCCGGTGCGGACAGCGCAATAGACGTCGGCGATTCTAACCTTAACCTTACGGTTGAAGGGGAAAACAAGCTGAATGCCGATGGCGACAGCGCTGCGCTGCGCGTGTCCTCCGGCGATTTAACAATAGACGGCACGGGTTCGCTCACCGCGGAGCATAACGGCAGGGAAGGCATATTGCAGGACTCCGCCAAAATAGGCAGCAACGCGGGCGAGGATATGACCGGCAATATACACATTACCGGCGACGTTACCGTTACGACCGGCGGCAATAATTCGGTCTATCACGACAGCGGAGTACCCGGGGATGAAAAATTTGGAACGCTTTCCGGCGGCGCGGGCATAGGCGCGGGCGCAATAACGGAGGACGAGAACAGGAACGCCCAGGGCGGCAACATGAGCGGAACCATCACCATAGACGGCAACGCCACGGTTAACGCATCCGCCGGCAATAAATACGGCGCGGGCATAGGTACAGGCCGCGTAAGAACATGGCGCAGCCCATGGATGAATCTTGATGATGGCGGCGACATGAGCGGCACTATCACCATAGGCGGCAACGCCAAAGTTACCGCTAAGTCCGAAGGGAGTGCCGCGGGCATGGGTACCGGCGGCGAAGGCGAAATGAGCGGCACCATAAACATAGGCGATAATGCAAGCGTTAACGCGGACAGCACCGGCAGCGGCGCGGGCATAGGCAGCAGCCTTTGGGGCGGCATGAGCGGCACCATAAACATAGACGGCAATGCCGACGTTACCGCCACCAGCAATAGCGGCGCGGGCATAGGCAGCGGCAATGATTCCGACGTTACAAAAACCGGCACCATAAATATAGGCGGCAACGCAAAGGTGTTCGCGTTTTCGAAGTATGATGGCGCGGGCATAGGCGGCGGCGACGAAGGAAACATGAACGGCACCATAAACATTCGCGGCAGCGCGAAGGTCATTGCCGCAAGCGGGCGCAGAGGCGCTGGCATAGGCGCTGGCGATGAAGAAAATCTGAACGGTACCGTGACCATAACCGATAATGCCGACGTTACCGCGGTAAGCGGAAAGAACGGCGCAGGCATAGGCAGCGGCTGTGAAGCATCCTTCAAAGGGACAATAATAATCAGCGGCAACGCGAAAGTTACAGCGCGTACGGGCGTAAGCGAATATGACGGCAACCTATACACCTTTGCGGCGGCGCTCGGCGCGACGGATGACTATGTTTTCAACGGCAATATAATGATACTCGGCAACGCGAAGCTTACCACGGGCGTAGTGGAAAAGAACAGCGTTACGCGCGAAAACCCGCTGGGCAAGCTGCTTGAGAATATGAAAGGCTATATCGGCAGCGACTGCAACAGGGTCGAGCATTACGGCCATGTGTTCATAAGCGACACGGCAACCATCAACGGCATTTCCGGCACGGATAAAACCACGCTGAACGGATATATCAACGGCGGCAACGGTACGGACATAATCCCCGCGCAGGTGGAGGTTCTGCCCAACGGCGATATAAACCTTATAATAGAGCGCGACGGCATAACCGTGTCCGATACCATGTTCAACGGCAGCACAGTTTTTCCCACGGAACCGGGCGAATACATAATAACCAAGGTAGTTACCGTGGACGGCAAGGATATAACGGTTCCCCTGGGAACGCTTATAATCCCAGAACCCACTCCCGAGCCCGTGCCCATGGCGTACCATACGCGCATACAGCTTTACCGCGTTGCCGATAAGCAGGGCAGAAGCATTGCCTATAAAGCCGTGCAGAAGGGCGGCGTGCTTACCATCACTACCGATGAAAAGGAAGCTAAGCTTATAATAGAGCGCGGCGGACTGTTTGCGCTCAGCAGGCAGGGCATTACCAAGATAGTGTTCGTTACCGTGTCACAGAAGAGCGTTATAAGCGTCGGCGCGGCAATGGAAAAGGGCAGCGGCGAATTTGTGCTGCTGCACGGCTCCCGCAAGGTGAAGCTCACCATAGCGGGCGCAGCCGTGGACGCGGACGGCATACTCATTAAGGAATAAAGCGCATATACCTTCCCCCAACGAATGGGCTGGCTGCACCGCGGCCGGCCCGTTTTAATATATTTTCTGCGGCTATTGATTATCAGGCAGATTGTAGGTAATATAATACCTGTACGGTTTGGATTATTTGTTATCGGAAGGAGAGATGTTTATGACTAAGCTATTTGAAATACTCGGCACGTTTTTTGCAGGGACAACGCTTATTGTTTATATTTGCATATTTCTGGGGAAAATACTGGAGGTTACGCTCTGTACTCTTAGAATAGTGCTCATAAACCGCGGCGAACGCGCGATAGGTGCGCTGCTTGCGCTGATAGAGATTACGCTTTGGCTCATAATAGCGGGCAACGTGCTGAGCAATTACCAAAGCGACCCATGGAAAATGGTTGCCTACGCGCTTGCGTATTCATTGGGCAACTACGCGGGAAGCTGGCTTGAGGAAAGGCTTGCCTTCGGCCTATGCTCCATACAGTGCGTTGTTATGGAGGCGGAAACGGCGGATAAAATAGGCGATGCGCTCCGTGCGCACGGGTTCGGACTGAGCGAGATGAAGGTTCAGGGCAGGGACGATACCGATAGATATATGCTCATGTCAACCCTGCGCCGCAAGCTTGCGCCCGAGGCCATGGATATAATCAATTCCGTTGCGCCCAATGCTGTAATAACCGTGAGCGATGTTAAAAGCCTGCGCGGCGGATATATGCGCCAAAGCGCAGGCCGCAGGTCAAGAAAGGGGAAATAATGAGTTATTCGGTAAAACTGGCAGAAAGTGAAGATATAGATAAGCTTATTCAGCTGAGGTTGGACTTTTCGGATGCGAACAACGGCCCGCATCCCGAAACATACGAACTGCGCAAAGCGAACCTGAAAAGCTATTTTGAGCGTCACCTTAACCGCGACTGCTACGCCGCCATAGTAGAGCAGGACGGCAAGGCCGTATCCACGGGCATTTTGGGCGTTTACGAAAACCCGCCCAGCCCTTCCCGCCCAAACGGGCGCTTTGCAAGCATAGTCAGCGTTTGGACATATCCGGAATACCGCAGGCAGGGCTACGCGGGCCTTGTTATGGAAATGCTGAAGCTGAAGGCAAGGGAAAACGACGCTGCGTATATAGAGCTTTCCGCAACGCCGATGGGCAGGCCGCTTTATGAAAAGCTTGGCTTTAAGGCGCGCCAAAGCGAAAACGTTGAAATGAGATATACGTTCAAATAACACAAAAAAGCACAATGCTGCGCCCCGTATGCGGGCGCTGCTTTTATATTGTGCTTTTCCTGCGCGGTATGCGTGGTGTATAATAGAATAAGTTTATGCGAAAATATGGAGGTATTACCATGAGCGAATGTATGCTTGCAATGCAGAGCGATGCGCCGGTGCGCCTTGCCGCGGCATCGCCGGAAATAGTATTGGGAGACCCTAAGGCCAACGCTGCTGCCGCAATAAGCGCAATACGCCGCGCGGAGAAGGCGGAGGCGGACTATCTTGTGCTGCCGGAGCTTTTCCTTTGCGGGGCAACGCTTGGCTCCCTTATGGAGCATCCGCTCATGCTCAACGCTTGCCGCGAAGCGCTTGGCGCCGTGGCGGAGGCCACTAAGCATATCCAGCTTTTTGTTAGCATAGGCCTGCCGTATATGGTTGATGGCCGCGTGCGCAGCTGCATTGCGCTGCTCAGGGGCGGCAGGATATATGCCGTTATACCCGCTTCCCGCGGCGCGGCAAATCCGTTCGGCTTTGCGCCTGCCGTTCCGCGCGGGGCGGCGTCCCTGTCCACACTAACGCCAATACCGCGCCTGAGCGTGGGCTTCGCGGGGCAGATATTTGCCAAGGGAGAGCCGAGAGAGGGGCATATAATGCTGCTTTCCGGCGCAATAAACGCCACGGCAAAAAGCTACGGCGCGGTCAGGAGCAGCCTTGCCGCATACAGCGCGCGCACGGGCATGGCCGCCGCAATGGCGCTGCCCTCCCGCGGGGAAAGCACAACGTCGTTTGTGTTCGACGGGTACTGCGCAATAGCCGCAAACGGCGAAATACTGGCCGAATCAGAGCCCCTTTCGCGCGATGCGTTCGTTTATGCGGACGTGTGCATAGATAAGCTGAGCGCCTTTGAACCGTTTACCGAGGCGGAGGAGGAAGGCTACGTTTCAAACGACCCTGATAAGGCTCAGGCGCAGCTCAGGCGGCTTTTCGCGCTGCAAAGGGCGGCGCTTGTGCGCAGGGCGGAGCATATTCATGCAAAGGGATTTGTTATAGGCGTAAGCGGGGGGCTGGACAGCGCGCTTGCGCTGCTGGTGGCGTGCGCGGCGGCGGACGAAATGGGAATAGACCGCGGCATGATAACCGGCGTATCCATGCCGGGCTTCGGCACAACAAGCCGCACCAAGAACAACAGCCGCGCCCTTGTTGAAGCGCTTGGCTGCAAATATAGGGAAATATCCGTTGCGGCGGCCTGCCGCGAGCATTTTGCAAATATAGGCCACGACGAGCGCAACCACAACTCCGTTTACGAAAACGCGCAGGCGCGCGAACGCACCAAGATACTGCTTTCCATTGCCAATGAAGAAGGGTTGCTGGACGTTGGTACGGGCGATTTGAGCGAGGCTGCGCTCGGCTGGACCACCTTCGGCGGGGATCACCTGGCGCAATACGGCGTGAATGCATCGGTACCAAAGACGATAATACGCCGCGTGGTGGCGGCGGTGGGCGCGGACTTCGGCGCGGATGCGGACGCAATACTGCGCGATATTCTGGCCACGCCCGTAAGTCCGGAGCTTCTGCCCGCAAACGGCGGGGAGATAAGCCAAAAGACGGAGGAGCTGGTGGGCAGCTATGAACTGCACGATCTGTTCTTATACTATTTCCTTAAAGGCAAGGGACCGAAGGAGCTTTACGACATTGCCCTCGGCACGCTGGACTTTGGGGAGGAGGAAGTGTACCGCACGCTCGGCACGTTTCTGAGAAGGTTCTTCTCACAGCAGTTCAAGCGCAACTGCGCGCCGGAAGCGCCGCTTGTTTGCCTGTCGATAGCGCCAAGCGTATGGAACATGCCAAGCGACATGGCAAGCGCAGCATTCATGGCGGAATATGAGCGGATAAAGAGAAGGCAAAGCTGACGCGATGGAAATTATTGACGACCTTCAGCGGGATGGGCTTGTTATCGTGCGCTCCGATTCCCGCTTTGCATACGGGCATGACGCGGTGCTACTGACTGACTTTGTGCGCGCGCATGCCGGCGAACGGTATTTGGACATTGGCACGGGCACGGGCATACTGGCGATACTTACATACGCCAAATGCGGCGTAAGCTTTGTTGCGGCGGATATTGACGGCGAATGCGTGCGCATGGCTAAACGGAGCGTGGAACTGAACAGGCTTGGGGAGCACATAAGCGTTGAACAATGCGACGCGCGGACGCTTACGGAAGCGGAGTTCGGCCGGTTCGACGGGGCGGTGTGCAACCCGCCGTATTTTTCAGGCGGCACAAAAAGCCCCAACCAAAGCCGCGCAACAAGCGCGTTTGACGACACGCTGAATATATACGAAGCGGCGCAGTGCGCAAAGCGCGTTGTTAAGCAGGGCGGGCGGTTTTTTGTGTGTTATCCCGCCAAATACATTCAGCAGCTCTGTACGGCGATGCAGCAGGCGGATTTTGCCATAAAGCGGCTTTGCCTTGTGCAGTCCCGCGCGGATAAGGCGCCGTATCTGGCGCTGGCGGAGGGGCGAAAGGGCGGCGGCGCCGGAACGGAGCTGAGCCGCATTATACTGGAGGAACAGCAATGAGCAATATTGAAACAACGGTGCAGCTTGAACCCATGCTGTATCTTTGCGCAACGCCGATAGGCAATCTATCGGACATTACGCTGCGCACGATAGACACGCTGAAGGGCGTGAGCGCCGTGTACTGCGAGGATACGCGAAGAACGCGGGAGCTGATGACCCATCTTGGGATAAAAAAGCCGCTTATCGCCTGCCATGAGCATAACGAAAGGCAGCGCGCGGAGGAGATTGCCGAGCGCGTGCTTTCGGGCGAGGCGATAGCTTTTGTGAGCGACGCGGGTATGCCCGGAATAAGCGACCCGGGGGAGGCGTTGGTTGCGGGATGCATTGCAGCTGGCGCTAAATACACCGTGCTGCCCGGGGCAAGCGCGCCGCTTACGGCGCTGGTAATGAGCGGACTGCCCACAAGGAACGCCTGCTTCGTGGGCTTTTTGCCGCGGGACGGAAAGCCGCGGCGCGAGGCCATAGCCGAAATCGGCGCGCACAAAGGCACGCTGATATTCTATGAAAGCCCCTTGCGCATAGCCGCAACGGCAAAGGAGCTTGCCGCCCTGCTTGGGGACAGGCAATGCGCGCTGGTGCGGGAACTGACAAAGAAATTCGAGCAGGTGGTGCGCTGCACGCTGAGCGAACTTGCGGACATGTATGCCGATACACCGCCCAAGGGCGAATGCGTAATGGTAGTTGCAGGGGCGGCGGAGCAGGGCGAAAACGCCGCCGCAAGGGCGGAGGACATGGCGAGGGAGCTTATTGAGCGCGGGGTAAGCGTTAAGGACACGGCGAAGCAGATAAGCGCCCTGTGCGACATTGCACGCAACGAAGCATATGCCATTGCGGGCAGGATAAAGAACGAAGAATAATGAATAAGGAGATATAACCATGCAGAACACCGTGAAGCAATACAAGGCCATATTGGCAAAGCGCAACGCACTCAGCCACGCGATGGGCGTGCTCAGCTACGACAGCGAAACGGCAATGCCCAAAAACGGCGCGCCGCACATGGCGGAGACTATGGCAATATTGAGCGAGGAAAGCTACAAATTGCAGGTGAATGAAGAGGTACGCGCCCTGATTGAAAAGCTGAACGCCAACAGCGAAAGCCTGGACGAGATAACAAGGAGAGAGGTCGAGGAGGAGCTCAAGCAGCTCAAGAAGCTTGAAAACGTGCCTATTGAGGAATACGCGGCGTATTCGCGGCTGATAAGCGAAGCAAGCGTTAAATGGCGCGAGGCTAAGCAGACCAACGATTATCCGCTTTTTAAGCCATATCTTGAAAGGATAATAGCCGCGCAGAAGTCCCTTATGGCGCATATGTACCCCGGTAAGGACACATACGACGCGCTGCTGGAGGAGTTCTCGGAGGGTCTTAGCGTTGAAATGCTTGACCCCTTCTTTGCAAACGTAAAGGCGAAGCTTGTGCCGGTAATACACGCCGTTTGCCAATCGGGCAATCAGGCGGATGATTCCCTGCTCCATCGTCCGTTCCCGATAGAGGGGCAGCGCAAGCTATCCTCCTTTGTTATGGATTTCCTCGGCATAGACCGCGACAGCTGCGTTATAGGGGAGGTGGAACATCCCTTCACAACCGAATTCAACAAGCACGATGTGCGCCTTACCACGCATTACCACGAGGACGACGTGCTTTCAAACATGTTCAGCGTTGCGCATGAGGGCGGGCATTGCCTGTATGAGCTGAACATCGGCGATGAGCTTATCGGCTCTCCCCTTTCCGGCGGGGCTACAATGACGCTGCACGAAAGCCAATCCCGCCTGTTTGAAAACATGATTTGCCGCAGCCGCGAATTTATAGCCCTGCTTTATCCCAAAATGAAGGAGATATTCCCCGAGCAGATGCAGGGCGTAAGCGAAGAAATGCTCTACCGCGCGGCCAATAAGTCCATGCCCAGCCTTATCCGCACGGAAGCGGACGAGCTTACCTATCCGCTGCACATAATGGTGCGCTACGAAATAGAGAAAAAGCTTATTGCCGGCACGCTGAGCGTTGCCGAGCTTCCCGCCGAGTGGAACCGGCTTTATAAGGAATACCTTGGCGTGGACGTGCCGGACGATACGCACGGCGTATTGCAGGACAGCCATTGGTTGGGCGGCATGATAGGGTATTTCCCATCATACTGCGTGGGCAGCGCGTATTCCGCGCAGATATATCACAATATCTCTAAGGATATGGACATAGGCAAAATAGTCGCCGCGGGCGGCGTGAAGCCCATTGTTGAATGGCTCACGGCGCGGCTGTACCGCTTCGGCAGGCTCAAGCCCACGGCGGAGCTTACGCGGAACGTGCTTTGCGGCGAATTTGACCCCACGTATTACACGGATTACCTTACGGCAAAGTTTAGGGAGCTTTACAAGCTTTGATGCCGCCAAAGGCGCAGGAAAGGAGCCACGCTTGGCACGATTTGTTACGCAGTCCGCCCATGCGGGCGTTACGGCGATAGATAACGCATTTATAATAGACTATATGCCCACCGCGCCCGATGGGGCTGTTAAGGCATACATATACGGGCTGATGGCCGCAAGCCGCGGCGATGCGCCGGACATTGCGGACGCATTGGGCATGGACGATGCTCAGCTTTGCGATGCATTCGCGTATTGGCAGCGGCTGGGCTTGGTGCGCATAGCGAGCGGGGAGCCGCTTATAGTGGAGTTCCTGAAAACCGAATCCATTGCCCCTGCCGAGCGCACGCGGCGCTATGCTTCGCTTATAGAGCGGCTGAGCAAGGCCGTGCCCGGGCGCGTGTTCACGGGGAGCGAGCTGAGCGCAATATGCGACTGGATAGAGGTTTTCGGCTTCAGCGAGGAAACGGCGGCACTTGTGGTGAGCGACTGCGCACGGCGGCGCGGCAGCAAGGTTAAGCTTTGGCAGATGAATGCGGAGGCAAAGAATTGGGCGGACGCAAACGTTTCCACGATAGAGAGCGCGCTTGAATACATTGCAAAGCGGGATGAGCGCATTGCGGGCGCGCAGAAGATACTTTCCCGCTGGAAGCTGAGGCGCGCCGCAACGGAGGACGAGCTTGCCCTTTACACCAAATGGAAAGAGGAATGGGGCATGAGCGACGAGGTGATATCCCTTGCCCTTGGGGAGCTGACAAGCGCGGCGCAGCCCAGCTTTAAGTATCTTGACACGGTGCTTGCCACCTTCCGCTCAAACGGGGCCGTAACGCCGGAGGCCATAGCTGCGCTTAGGCGTGAGCGGGACGCCAGCCGAGAGCTTGCGCGCATGATGCTTGCCCGTGCGGGCATAAATCGCGCCCCTACAGCCGCACAGCAGGACGATGCGGACATGTGGCGCACGCGCATGAACATTGCGCCGGAGCTGCTTCTGCTTTGCGCGGAAAGCTGCCGCGCGAGCGACAAGCCCTGGGCTGCCATAAAGCGCACCGTCGCCCGCTGGCACGCGCAGGGCATAAGTGACCTTGACTCCGCAAGGCAGGATATTGAGCAGCACGCCAATTCCGCCGCCAAGCTCCGCAGCCGCGGCCGTGCGCTCAGCCACGCCAGCCGCACATATACCGACCAAGACCTCAGCGCCATGGGCGTGGAGCTGCTGGAGTAAGGATAATAAGAACGGTTAAATGAATTTACCCCCCCTACACACTATCGTCACTTGCGTCACATCGTCACAAACAGGCTAATTATCTACGTTTTTTGTGTGACGCAAGGTGTGACGATAAATTCTGCATCACACGGCGGGCTGACGTGTGGAGTGAAATCCGTTCTTCGAAAGGCTCCCCGAACGGGGAGCTGGCAAACCGAAGGTTTGACTGAGGGGTTGTAACAAACAAAGAGCTGTAAGCTGCTTTATAACCCCTCCGGCTCACTACGTTCGCCACCTCCCCTTTCAGGGCAGGCTTAATATGTAAGCTTATAAAGCGCACTATAAGGCGCCACCGCTTGCGGGGTTCGGAGTTGAGCGCCGCCTGTGGCGGATGAAGCGAAACGGAGAACGGGCAGAAACAGGGAGAATTACGAACGAATGTGAGTAAGGCGACCTTGTTCCAACCAGAGCGTTAACTCCTATATCTTGGCATATAGTGCCGCTCCCCAAAGGCGCCACCGCTTGCGGGGGAGCTGTCTGTGAGCGATAGCGAAACAGACTGAGGGGGAACACCTCGCGGCACTCGCCCGCTCCGAGTTATTCCCCTTTCGTCATGGCTACGCCATGCCACTTTCCCCGTAAACGGGGACAGCTTTTGGTTAGCGGTAGCACGCAACCCTCGTTCTTCGACGCAGAAATTCATCGTCGAAGCTGCGTCGGAGAAAAAAGCCAGGCATTTAGCCTGTTTCGACGATAGTGACGCAAGTGACGCAGAGTGCGTAAGGCCGTTAGGGTGCTTTAACGCTTGCCGCTCTTTCGTATTGCGCGGTGAATATCACCTCCAGCGCAATGCCCGCTATTATCACAAGGAAGCCTATAAGGCCAACAGCGTCCGGCAGTTCGTGCATGAATATAGCCACCCAAACGGGGCTTAAAACCATCTCCATGGGGCTTATCATGCTGGCGCGGGCAGCGGTGGTGTACCTCAGGCCAAGGGTATAGAACACGTAGCCGCCGCCGAACTGCACTATGCCAAGGGCTAAAAGCGTTACCCAGCCGACTGTATCCATTGTGAAAAGCTGCGCAACGGAGTCGCGGCAGAACAGCGGCAGTATGACCGCCGCCATGAAAAGATTGTTTATGGCGGTTATGCCAACGGGATTGTCCCCGCCAAGGTCCTTGCCAAGCTGCGTGACCACGGCGAAGGAAAGGCCGGTAGTGAGGGCGATAAGGTTGCCTATAAGCGTTACGCCCTCCGCCTTTGAAAACATGGATATAACAACCCCCGCCGTAAGCACCGCCAGCGGTATCACCCGCCGCTTTATGAACGGATAACCCTTTATGCGGGAATATATATACAGCCATATGGGCGAGGTGAACTGCATACCCACGGCTATTGCCGCGCTGGTAAGCTTTATTGCCGTAACCACGCCAACGCTGTTCAGCGTGAATGCTACCGCCATAAGCAGCATTTTGGGGCTGAATTTAAGCTTCTTGGGCCGTATGAACGGCGCAAGCACAATGCCCGCTATCAGCGCGCGCATAGCGCCTATAAGCATGCTTGGCAGCTCAATATTCTTCACCAGTATTGAATTGGTGCTCCACAGCACCGCCGCTATGAACACCAGCAGCATTCCCAGCGTATTCTTGTTCTTCATATTAAATGTTCTCCCCGACAAGCTTTTTAAGCTTCCTCAGTGTGCCGTCCTCGCAAGCAGCGCAAATCTTCGTGCCGGTTTCGGTATGCTCCTCGCTCAGTATCCGCGCCTCGCTGTGCAGCAGCGCAACGGCCTCGTATTTGTCATAAGGAATGGTCAGCTCTATTGTGCTGTGCGATGCGCTCAGCAGCTTTTCCACCCGCTCAAGCAGGCTCTCCATCCCCTCCCCCGTTGCGGCGGAAACGAATGCGTCGTCCTCCGTGCCGCGCGGGCGGCTGTCAATGCGGTCTATCTTGTTGTATACGTTTATGCGCGGCGTGTCCCCCGCGCCAAGGCTTGCTATAACGTCCTCCACAACGCGCATCTGCGCATCGTAATGGTCGCACGAAATGTCCACAACGTGCAGTATAAGGTCCGCGTTTGAAACCTCCTCAAGCGTGGATTTGAACGCCTCTATCAGGTCATGCGGCAGCTTGTTTATGAAGCCCACCGTGTCGGAAAGCAATATGTCAAGCCCGTTTGGCAGCGTTATCTGCCTAACAACAGGGTCAAGCGTTGCAAAAAGCTTATCCTCCGCCAGCACTCCCGCGTTTGATACGGCGTTTAGGAACGTGCTCTTGCCCGCGTTTGTGTATCCAACCAGCGCCACCAGCGGCGTTGCGTTCTTCTCCCGCCGTTCCCGCCTGAGAGAGCGCTGCTTTTCAACCTCCTTCAGCTCCTCCCCCAGCTCGAATATGCGCCTGCGTATGCGCCGCCTGTCTATTTCCAGCTTCTTTTCGCCCGGGCCGCGCGTGCCTATGCCGCCGCCCAGCCTGCTAAGCGCCGTGCCCTGCCCCGTAAGGCGGGTAAGGTTATATTTCATCTGCGCAAGCTCAACCTGCAATGCGCCCTCGCGGCTTACTGCCCGCTGCGCAAATATGTCCAGTATAAGCGCCGTGCGGTCTATTACCTTAACGCCCAGCCGCGTTTCAAGGTTCCTCAGCTGGCTTCCCGTCAGCTCGTCGTCGAATATAACCAGCTCCGCTTCCGTTTCGCTGCATAATAGGCTCAGCTCGTCCACCTTGCCGCTGCCTATATACGTTGCGTTGTCCGGCGTGCGCCGCTTCTGTATGCTGCGCGCGACCACGTTCGCCCCCGCCGTTTTTGCAAGCTCCGCCAGCTCCTCTATCGTGTCGTACCCTTCGTCGTTTTCAAGGCCCACCAGCACCGTCCTTTCGGGGATATCGTCCTTGGTGTCCTTGGTGCTGCTTTTCAGCCTGTCGTCGGATACATATATTTCCTCTATAAGCTGCCTCTGCGGCAGTTTATATGGCCTCAGCGGGCCGTATACGAGCGCCTCCCGCTCCTCGCCCACGGCTTCGCCTATGTAGCCCGCGTAAAGCGAGGTCGCCGTGCCGTCCTCCTTAACGCCTACCGCCGCCATGCAGTCCAGCCGCATGCTCCTAAGCGTCCCTATGTCCACTCCGCTCAGCCTGCCATCCCCGCCGGGGTGTGTGTGCAGGCATCTTACGCCGCAAAGCCTGTCCTCGTTGCGTACAAGGCGCATGGAGGGCATGCTCACCTTAGACCCGTCCCCTACGGACACGTCCTCTATGCTGCCGCTGCGGCTTATATAAACGCTTATTTCGCGGCGTATCGCGCCCGTAAGCGCGCAAAGCTCGGCTATCAGCTCGTGCGAGGCAAACTCGTATTGCCCCTGCGTCATATCATAAATGGCGGCTATGCGCTCCAATACCGCGTCGCGTATTCCTTCGGTATTGCCGTTCACCTTTTTCTGCATAGGCGTCAACTCTCCTTTCAAAAAATACAATTTGGATTATACCATATAAACAGCTATAAACAAGCATAAAAAAAGCCAGCCCTTGCTCATTTGAGAAGGACCGGCTGTTGGTTACGATGCTATGAATCAGTTAGCGGCGGCTTCCTCGACCGCGTAAACGCTGACCTGCTTGCGGCCAAGATGCTTGGTCTCGAAGCGGACAACGCCATCAACCTTGGCAAAAAGGGTATCGTCCTTGCCTATGCCAACGTTGTTGCCGGGATGGAAGTGGGTGCCCCTCTGCCTGACCAGAATGTTACCGGCCAGAACGAACTGCCCGTCAGCCCTCTTGGGCCCAAGACGCTTGGATTCGCTGTCGCGTCCGTTACGGGTACTGCCAACGCCCTTCTTATGAGCAAAAAGCTGCAGATTGATCATCATCGTGTTACACCTCCCTATCAGTCAATTTGATGTAATCACCGTTTGTTTCGGCAAGCGAGGCTATGCTCGCCGCCATCGTGTTAAGTATCAGCTCCGCGTCGTGCTGCTGAGCGGCCGATATTTTCTTCGGAAGCATACAATACATATACCCGTCTGCAATATCAAGCGCAATCTCAAGGCCTATGACCTCTTTCAGCCCTATCACCGCCCCCTGCGTAAGCGCGCTTACCGCCGCGCACACAATGTCGCTGCCTTCTTCGGCGTAACCCGTGTGCCCCTCGGCTTCAAAGCCTATTGCGTGGGACCGGCTGCGGAACAGAGTAATTCTTGTCATGTCTTTTGTTAACCTATGGTGTTGATCTTAACCTTGGTATACGGCTGACGATGACCCTGCTTCTTGCGGATGTTCTTCTTGGCCTTGTACTTGAACACCACAACCTTATCGCCCTTGGTCTGTTCCATGACTTCCGCCTTGGCGCAAACGCCTTCAACCACGGGCTTGCCTATGGTCACGTTCTCGCCGTCGCAAAGCATCAGAACCTCGAAGCAAACCTCAGCACCGGCTTCCAGATCAAGCTTTTCGACCAAAATCTCATCGCCCGCTTCAACCTTGTACTGCTTGCCTCCGGTACGGATAATAGCGTACATTTGCTGCACCTCCTATTCCCCAATCTCGCCCGCGACACGGCGGCGCTGTTCACGCGCTTCAAAAAAGCCGTCGCAGAGCGGCTCACCTGCGTATTTTAGCATAGGGCCGCGCCCGTGTCAACAACAGTTTCGCCCTTTTTGCCTATCTTTTTGGCATTCTGCTTCTTTCCTATGGCGTTTTGCCGCGCATAATGGAAAATATACTGCTGCACAATGCCGCTTTCGCTACCCAGCGCGCGTATCGCCCGCTCCGTTTCCTGCCGCCGTGCCTTTTCTCCGCCGAAATAAATCTCGCTCAGCGCGCGGCCTATCCATACGTCAACGGGGAATGCGTCCGTATGCCCAAGGCCGAACAGCAGAACGCAGTCCGCAACCTTCGGGCCAACGCCGTAAAACGTGAGCAGCTCCTTCCGCGCCGCGTCAAGCGGCATATCGCGCAGCTTTTCAAGCCCGTATCCTTCCGCAATGCGCCTTGCGCTCTTTATTATATACGGCGCGCGGTATCCTGCGCCAATGGCTAAAAGTTCGCTTTCCTCCCGCGCGGCAATGGCATCGGGCTTTGGGAAAAGGAAGTACTCCTTGCCGTCAAGCTCCGCCCTTTCCCCGCAGAGCGCGCACAGCCGCTCCACTATTCCCGCAATGCGGCCAATGTTGTTGTTTGCCGAGATTATGAACGTTATAAGTGCCTCGAACGCATCCTGATTGAACACCCTTATGCCCGTTGCGCAGGGTATGCACATTTTAAGCTGCTCATCATGGCTAAGCCGTTCCTCTATGGCGGCGTAGTCGCGTTCCAAATCAAAATAATGTATCCAGTCCGCTGCTTCCCCTTCCGCGCAGGGATATATGCTCAGCGTGTCCCCCGCCTGCCTTGCGTGGACAACCCTGCCCAATGCGGGCGCGGTAAAGCCGCCGTTATCCTCATGCCAGCGGAAGCTTTGCCCGCATGCGCAGCTGCGCGCAAGATCGAGCCTGTCTATGCCGTCCACATACAGCGTGTTGTTTACAACCGTGCTGTGCTTATACATGCTTATTCACCTCCGCCGAACATACCGCCCGTAACGTCGGGCGTGGGCGTGGGCACAGCCGTTGCCGTTGCAGCGGGGGTATCCATAGGCCCCGCCGTCTGCATGGGGGTCGGGTATACCCATGGCGAGGTTTCCGTCGGCACGGGCGTTGGCGTTGCGCGGTTAGGACGCTTGGTTGGTTTCGCCGTGGGCTTTATCGTTGCCGTGGGTTTCACCGTTGCCGTGGGTTTCACTGTTGGTGTCGGCGTGGGCTTGACCGTTGCGGTAGGCTCCGCTGTTGGTGCTGCCGTGGGCTTTGCCGTTTGCGTGGGCTGCACCGTAGGCGTAGGCTCCGCGGTCGGTTCCGCCGTGGGCTGTTCAGGCTCCGCCGTGTCGCTCATCTCGGGCGTTGGCGTGGGTTCGGCCGCGTTTGCGCCGCCGTTAGCCTTGCTCAGCATTATTATCAGCGCTATGTTCAGCGCCGCGCTGAGTATAAGCAGCACCGCCAGTATGCCTATCGTGCGCTTGAACGCGCGCCTTGTTCTCATAATTGTCATAGTCTCACTTCCGTTTTATTCCGCATTTGCTTGGGCTATAAGCGCGGCAATGTATTGTCCCTCGGCGCTGTCCGCCGCGTACTCATCCGCAAGCTTTATCGCAACCGAATATACGCTCAGCTTAACCTCGTCCCCGTAATGCGTAATTTCGCCCTTGGCGTTTTCCGCTATGATATACGGCCTAAAGCTGTGCTCCGCCTTCAGCGCGGCAATGTTATCGATATTCGCCGCAAACAGCGCCATTCCGTCCGCAACGGCGGATACCTTATCGTACTTAGCTCCGTTTTCGGTATAATATGCTCTCTGCTTTTCGCCGTCCGCTATAACGCCGTATTCCTTTATGGTATATCCGGCAATGGTTCCGCCGTCGTGCGCGGCAATATCAATGCCGAAGCGCACCCTTATGCCGTAATCGCCCGTCAGCTTAATCGCCGCGCCGTAATAGCTCAGCGAACCCTCAAGCCCTGTAGGCTCGTCAAACTGCTCCCCGCTGCCCTGGAATATCAGCGCGGAGTATCGCACGGGTATATAGCCTACACCACTTGTAGTGTTAACCTTGTGCCAGCCCGGCGCGGCGTTGGCCTCTATCAATTCAAGCACAACGCCCTTATTTGCCGTATATACCGGATCCGTTCGGCTGTCAGGCGATTTACGCACTGTTATACTGTTGCTTATATTCGCCGTGGTAACCTGCACAGGCGTTCTTTCAAGCGTGCTTGCCGCAATGTAGCCCGATACGCTGCCGCAGCTCACATGCGCCCATTTGCCGCTTATTTCGTCCACAAATACCGTATTGCCCGCCTGTATGGCAGCTATGACCGCCGAAGCAGCGCTCTTTTGGCTGAACACCCGCGCCGTACTGCCCAGCACCCGCGCATCGTATTTGACCGAAGGCTTCGCCTGTATCGCGGGGCGGGATATGTCCGAAGCGAGGGGAGCAATGGTGCTGTTGGGGTAATGGAAGGCGAGTATATCGCTTACGCTCTGCCCTTTAGCCGCACGATAGTTAGCCCCGTATTGGCTCAATCCCACGCCGCGGCCATAGCGCGCATGGCGTATAGTATAGCTTGTTACGGTATTGCCCGTATAATTCTTAATAAGCCAATAGCGCGAGCATGAACCCTGCGAGAAGAAGCCCAGCGGCCTGCCGTTGTTCGGCTTTATGAAGAAATCGTTTTCTGTAAGATTGACCGTATACTGGCCTATGTAGCCCGCTCCCGTTGCGTTTATGCCGGTGAAGGTTATATCTACCGAGCAGAAATGGTTGCATACCTGCCCCGGTGTTTTATCGCGGTGATGATGGCGGCAGGCTGCGTTATCGCACCGCGTTTCCATGCTTATGCCGCTCACGGTTGCCGCAGTAACCGAATATCCTGCCGAGTTGAGCGCGGGTATGAGCGCGTTTGTTATGAGCGACTGCACATATGTTTCGCTTCCCGAAGGCGATGCGGGTATCGTCACCGTTTCAACGTATCTGCTGGTTGAGGCAAGGTCGTATGCGTCCTCCCTCACGCTTTCCTCACCGCAGAACTCGTAACCGCTCCATTGGTTGTTGGTAATTTCCGTTTCCCCGCCGTTGGTACCGCCGAAGTGTACGCGAAGATAATCTCCGTAATAATAAAGCGTCTGCCCCGCTGTGGCCTGCACAGCCGCGCGGCAAACATCCGTCATGCCGAAATATGCCTGGCTTGCGCTCGTGTCCCGCATATCAAAAACGCGCTTGGTGCTGCGGGATTTTATTGCGAACGCGCGTGAAACAATAGCCTGCGCCTGCTGCGCCGCGTCCCTGTATCCGGCGCCTACCTCCGCCGCGACAACGCCCTCAAGGTAGTCCTCGATATAAACCTCGTTCACAACATACAGCCCGTTCCAGTAGCTATCATAATTGCCGGACTTGGCAAAATAATATACCTCCATGTCCCCGCGGTAGGTTCTGTCCGTAACGTCACTTCCCATGGATACGCTGCTCACCTTTACGCAGTTGTTCGCATCATCGCCCTCAAATTCCTTAAAGCTTACCGATGCGCCGCTGTAAAGGAGCGTTCCGAACGCGGAATAAAGGCTTACGGCCGAATTTTCGGCCTTTACGGTATACGCCGCTTCATCCTGCGCAATAAATAGCGCGTTGCCCGCCGCGTCATGCACAGCATAGCTGCCGTATGTCCTAATCGTGGACATGGTGTGGTCCTTCTGACTAAGCAGCACGCGCACCTTGCGCACGTCCCGCACATCGTTGGCATAGGTGGATATCCTGCTCTGCTCTTCCAAGTACAGATGCCTCAGCTCCTCAGGCACTTCGGATTCATAGTCCTCGTCGCCCTCGCCGTATATCTTTTCAGGCTCGGTATAGCCGTCGTCCGTAATATCCCCTAAGCCCGTGCCGCCCTCGGCTTGGGTGCTTTCGCCGCCGGTATTCGGCTCTATGGCCGTCCAGCCCTCCGCCATGCCCGTGCAGAAGGCGAACAGCATTGTTATAGTCAATACAAGTGCAAGTGCTTTCTTCATGGCTGCTCTCCTTTTACTCAGCGTGCATTTGGCGCGCCAGTTCGTATATCAGTATTCCCGCTGCAACCGCTGCATTGAGCGATTCCGCAAAGCCGTACATGGGCAATCTGTACTTGTGGCACATGTCCGCAACATTGTCGCTCACTCCGTTGCCCTCGTTGCCTATAACAAGGCACATCCGCTCCGTTGCCGCGGGCAGCGTGCCTTCGCCCTTCAGATGGCCGCACACAAGCGTATAATCCTGCCGTTTAAGCTTTTCTATCTCCGTTGGCAGATCGCCCTGCCATACGGGCATATGGTATATCGACCCCATCGCAGCGCGCAGCGGCTTTGGCGCATACGGATCGGCGCAGCCGCTGCCAAGCAGCAGCCCTACCGCGCCCATGGCATCCGCCGTTCTGAGTATTGTGCCAAGGTTGCCCGGGTCCTGCACCGCGTCCAGCGCAACAATAAGCCCCTCCGGATAATATTCCGGCACGGGTACGCTGGGCGTTTTAACCGTTGCGCAGACCCATTGCGGCGTTTCCGTAAGGGTAAGCGTTTCCATAACGCTGCGCTTTAATGTATATACCCTTGCGCCCGCCCCTTCAAGCACGGCTGCCATAAGCTCGTGCCCTTCTTCAATAAAGGCTTCGTGTATTTCCGCGCCCGATATCACGGCCTCGCGCACAAGCCTGTCCCCTTCAATAAAATGCAGGCCCTGCTCCAGCCTGCCCTTCCTTGTGGCAAGCTGGCGCGCACGTTTCACGGTTTCGTTGCGTGTACTTTCAATAAGCGGCATGGCAATTCTCCTTATCGGCCGTTAGTTCTTTTTATTATAGCATAAGGCGGGCCATTTTCAAAATCGCTAATATTATTAAATAAGTGTTAATTATATGTTGCCAAGTTTTAGATATGGTGGTACAATGACAGTGGTTCGCTGAGTTAAATGATTTAGCGGATACGTTATGAAAGGAGTCGCGAGGTAAATATGTACAACACCGTATTCTTTGCTGCATTGGTTCCCGCATTGAAGGGAAAAGTTATGTCCTCGCGGCCGTATAGCTGTATTCAGCCCTAAACGGGGCTTAATCGGCGCCATGTGATATCACGGCCGTGGACAAATGCAGTCTGCGGCTTTTTTGTTGCCGCGGGCAAGCTCAAATTCAGGATTGGAGGGATCACGCTTTGGAAGCATCAACAACACAAAAGAACCGTAGGCTCAATTTTGCGCTGCTGAAACGCCTCACGCGCGGGAGCATAGGGTATCTGGCGCTGGGCGGGCTTTGCCTTATATTGGCAATAGCCGCGGCGTACATTGTGCCTATCGTAACAAGCTTTACTATTGACTATGTACTCGGCGACAAGCCGAGCAATCTGCCCACGTTCATAATGAACATTATCGATTCATGGGGCGGGCGGGACTTTTTGCGCAGCCATCTTTACATTTGCGCATTGGCCCTTATATTCTTCACGATACTCAACGGCGTTGCAACGTATTTCCGCCGCAGCTGCATAGCCAATGCATCGGAAACCGTGGCCATGACCACGCGAAACGCCCTTTACGAGCATCTTCAGGCCGTGCCGTATGATTACCATAAGCATGTTTCAACGGGCGATCTGGTGCAGCGCTGCACGTCGGACGTTTCAACCGTGCGCCGCTTCATATCCATGCAGCTTCTTGAAATGCTAAGGACCATAGTTATGGTGGTTATCGCAGCCGGCATAATGTTTTCCATCAATGTTAAGATGAGCCTTATTTCAATGGCGCTGCTGCCCGTGCTTTTCGGCGTAAGCTTCGTTTACTTCAAGGGAGTTAAAAAGCAGTTCACATTGAGCGACGAAGCAGAAGGCGTGCTTTCGGCAACATTGCAGGAAAACCTGACGGGTGTTCGCGTGGTGCGCGCATTCGGCCAGCAGAAGGACGAAATAGAGAAGTTCGACCGCTGCAGCCGCGACTTTAGGGACAAAACGTTCCATCTTTCCAAAATGCTTGCCGTGTATTGGGGCGGCAGCGACGCCATGGGATACCTTCAGATAGCCATCTCACTTATGGCGGGCATAATAATGGCCGTTAAGGGCGAAATAACCCTTGGCGATATGCTTATATTCACAACCTATACAGGCATGCTCACCTGGCCCGTAAGGCAGCTTGGCAGGATACTGGCGGACCTTGGCAAGGCAAGCGTATCATTGGGCAGGATAGACGAAATACTATCCGCCCCGGCAGAGGAGGAGCCCGGCTCCGCGCTGAAGAGCGAAATACACGGCAAGGTTGAATTCAAGCATGTATGCTTCGGCTACGATAGGTTTGACGATGTTCTAAGCGACATTTCATTCACAGCCAACCCCGGCGAAACAATAGCCATACTCGGCTCCACCGGCAGCGGCAAAACCAGCCTTGTGCAGCTTTTGCAGCGGCTTTACACCTGCACCGCGGGCGAAATAGACATAGACGGCGTGAACATAAACGACATTGAGCACGGCCATTTGAGGAAGAACATAGGCATAGTGCTGCAGGAGCCGTTCCTCTATTCCCGCACCATAATGGAAAACATACGCATGATAGACCCGCGCATGAGCGAGGAGCAGGTGCATGAAGCGGCGCGCATAGCCTGCGTGCACGACGTTATAGAGGGCTTTGAAAACGGATACGACACAGTGGTCGGCGAACGCGGCGTTACCCTTTCCGGCGGGCAGAAGCAGCGCGTGGCAATAGCCCGAATGCTTATGCAGAACGCGCCCATATTGATATTTGACGATTCAATGAGCGCGGTTGATACGGAAACGGACGCATCCATACGCGCCGCGCTGAAGCACCGCCGCGAAAGCACCACCACCTTCATAATATCCCACCGCATAACTACCCTTTGCGAAGCGGACAAAATACTGGTGCTGGAGCACGGCAAGCTGGTTGAGCAGGGCACGCACGAGGAGCTTATAGCCAAGCCCGGCCTTTACCGGCGCATAGCGCGCATACAGAACGCGCTTGAAGAGGAATTGAAGCAGGAAGGAGGCGGCAGCAATGAGTAATACCGCAATGCAGGAGCAGGATTACGAAAAGGACGTAAAGGTTGATTTTTCGATATGGAAGCGCCTTCTCTCCTATGTTTTCCGCTATAAGAAAACGGCGATAGCGCTTATGCTCTGCAACGTGGGCATAGCGGTGATAGACATTCTTTATCCGCTGATGAGCCAATACGCCATAGATAACTTTGTTGAAAAGGGCACCACCGCGGGCATAGGCTGGTTCATAGCGCTCTACATAGCATTTATCGCCCTTCAGGCACTCGGCGTATATTCCTTCATAGTGAAGGCGGGCAAGCTTGAAATGAGCGTATCCTACGATATGCGAAGGGAAGCGTTCCAAAAGCTTCAGGAGCTTTCCTTCTCCTTCTATGACCGCACGGCCGTGGGCTACCTTATGGCAAGGATGATAAGCGACGTTGGCAGCCTTTCCGAAATGATGGCATGGAGCTTCGTTGACCTTCTGTGGGCATCCACATACGTTATAGGCGTTGTAATAGCCATGTTCGCAATGAACTGGAAGCTGGCGCTGCTTATAATGATAGTCATTCCCCCGCTGGCGGTTATATCCGTATTCTTCCAGAAAAAGATACTGAAGTATCAGCGCAGGGTAAGAAAGACCAATTCCCGCATAACCGGCGCATTTAACGAAGGCATAATGGGCGCAATGACCACAAAGACCCTTGTGCGCGAGGATGCGAATTATTCGGAATTCAAGCAGCTTTCTTCCGAAATGAAACGCGACTCAATCCGTTCCGCCCTGCTCAGCGCGCTGTTCATGCCAATAGTCATGTTCTTAGGCTCAATAGGCACGGCGATAGCGCTGCACCGCGGCGGCATAGACGTTATGGGCGGGATAATCACGTTCGGCACGCTTTCCGCGTTTATATCGTATGCCACCAACTTCTTTGAACCCATTCAGCAGCTTGCGGGCATTTTGGCGGAAATGCAGAGCGCGCAGGCAAGCGCGGAGCGCGTGGTATCGCTCATCGATACTCCGTGCGAAATAGTGGATTCCCCCGAGGTAGTCGCCAAATACGGCGACAGCTTCAACCCCAAGCGCGAAAACTGGGAGCCCATAAAGGGCGAGGTCGATTTCGAGCACGTAAGCTTTGCCTATAAGGAAGGCGAAAAGGTGCTGAAGGACTTCAATCTGCACGTTAAGGCGGGCGAGACGATAGCCTTGGTTGGCGAAACCGGCGCAGGCAAGAGCACCATAGTCAACCTTGTTTGCCGCTTCTATGAACCCACCGAGGGCCGCGTGCTTATAGACGGGCGTGACTACCGCGAGCGCAGTCAGCTTTGGCTGCAATCAAGCCTGGGCTACGTGCTGCAAACGCCGCACCTTTTCAGCGGCACAATAGCGGACAACATACGCTACGGCCGCAAGGACGCCACCGATGAGGAGGTTCGCGCGGCGGCGCGCATGGTGCATGCGGAGGAATTTATACTGCGGCAGGATAAGGGCTACGATACAGAGGTTGGCGAAGGCGGCGTAAGGCTCTCCACGGGCGAAAAGCAGCTTATCTCCTTTGCCCGCGTAATACTGGCAGACCCGCGCATATTCGTGCTGGACGAGGCCACAAGCAGCATAGATACCGAAACCGAGCAGCTTATTCAGGACGCCATAACCACCGTGCTCGATAACCGCACAAGCTTCATCGTTGCGCACAGGCTTTCCACCATCCGCAATGCGGACAGGATACTGGTAATACGCGGCGGCGAAATAACCGAGCAGGGTACGCACAGCGAGCTGATAGCCAAGCACGGCTATTATTACGACCTGTACACCACCCAGTTCCGCGAGGAAGCATCGGACGCGATACTGAGCGAGTAAACCTGCATCAGGAGGAATGAGCGGCATCATTCCTCTTTTTTCATGCCGTGCAAAACGGATATTAAAACGGCGGCGCAGAGCGATAGCTCCGTGCCGCCTTGTTTGTTTTACTTTATATATACCCTTGGCGGGCGGGCCAGTATGCGGGCGATAATCTCGTTCTTGTTGGTTCCGGCAAGGGCTGCGGCTTCGGGAATATCCATTGTGTTATCCCTGCCGCTGCCGTAAATCACGGCCTCGTCCCCTTCGGCAACGTTTGCAACGTCCGTAACGTCCGCCATGCATTGGTCCATGCATAATACGCCCACCAGCGGGCATTTCATGCCGCGTATGGTAACGTAGCCCTTGTCGCGCATGTTGCGGGGGTAGCCATCGGCATAGCCGAAGGGCAGCGTTGCTATAACGGAATCCCGCGCGGCGCGCCACAGGTAATCATACCCAACGCCCTCGCCCGCCTTTATGCGGTGCAGCTGCGATATGCGCGTTTTGAAGGCCATTGCCTGCGTGACCTCAACATAGCCCTTATGGAAGCCCCTAAGGCCGTATACAAGCGCGCCCGGGCGCACCATGTTGAGCCTGTATTCGGGGTAATCAACGGCGCTTATGCTGTCCGTAATATGCTTATACTTAAAGCTTACGCCCCGCTTTTCAAGCGCGGCTATAATGCCCATAAGCTTGGTGAACTGCTTTTCGTCCTCCTCCGCATTGACCAGCGCAAGGTGGGAGAATATGCCCTCCACCTCTATGCCTTCGGTATTGCATATGGCGTAAAGCTCGTCAACGTCGTCTATGCCAAGGCGATGGAACCCCGTATCCACCTTCAGGTGAACCTTTGCCCTTTTGCCCAATGCCAGCGCGGCCTTGCCCAGTATCTTGGCCTGATGCTTTGAAAATACGGTCTGCGTTATGTTGTTTTCGGCAACTATGCCAAGGAGCCTGTCCGGCGTATGGCCGAGTATAAACAGCGGATAATCCGCGTATGCTTCGCGCAGCTCAATAGCTTCGCTCAGCGTGGCAACGGCAAGATACCTTGCCCCGTGCTCCATAAGCGTGGGCGCAACGCCTACCGCGCCCAGCCCGTATGCATTGGCCTTGACCACCGGCATTACCGCAACGTCCGGCCCCACCATTTGGCATATGGCGTCCATATTCGCGCCTATCGCGCGCAGATCAACCTCTACTACAGTATCCCTGAGTATCATTATATTCCCCTCCTTACGCCTTCGCTTCGTCCTCATCCAGCAGCCTGAGCGCACCCAAAACATTCATAAGCACGCCGTACTTTATGCACTCCTCATCCGGGGCGAAGTTTTCGTTATGCAGCGCCTGCGGCAGGGCTTGGCCCTCTTTATATGTGCCAATATTGAAGTACACGCCGGGCACCTTGGACGTGAAGTACGCAAAATCGTCCGCGCCAAGGCTTGGGTCGTCCATGAATATTACGCTGCCGCGGCCTATTTCCTTTTCGGCCACGTCCGCAATGGCAAGCGAGGTTGCAACGTCGTTCACAAGGGGAGGATAACCGTCGTTCATTATTACCTCCGCGCTTGCGCCGAAGGCAGCCGCCGTGTTTTCGGCAATGGTTTTAACGTGCGCCTTTATAAAGTCCCTTGTTTCAAAGTCCAGCGCGCGTATGGTTCCGCCGAGCTTCACCTGCCCCGCGCACACGTTTTCCTTGCTGCCGCCGTGTATTGTGCCTATGGTCACTATAACGGGCGTGGTGGGCGCGGCGAAGCGGCTGGTTTGCAGCGCCAGCACAATGTGCGACGCTACGACTATTGCATCGATGCCCTGGTCGGGGTGCGCGCCGTGGCACGCAACGCCGTTTACGTTTATAATAAGCTCCGTGGTGGATGCATTCATGCGGCTTTTTGCAAGGTGTATGCAGCCCGTGGGCACGGTCGGGTCAACGTGCATGCCCATTACGCGGGTTATTTTGGGGTTGTTCAGCCCATCGTGCGCAATCATGCGCTCCGCCCCGCCTATGGTTTCCTCCGCAGGCTGGAAGAAAAGCTTCACCGCGCCCTTGAGCTCGCTCTCCATGGCCTTGAATATCTTTGCCGCGCCGAGCAGAACGGTTGTGTGTATATCATGCCCGCAGGCGTGCATAACGCCCTTGTTCACCGATGCATAGGGCAGCCCCGTGCATTCGGTTATGGGCAGCGCGTCAATATCCGCGCGTATGGCTATGCCGTATTTTGCGTCCTTGGGGCCAACGGTTGCAATTATGCCGTGCCCGGCAACGCCGGCCTCGTATGGTATGCCCAGCTTATCAAGCTGAGCGCATATCGCCTTTTCGGTGCGCTCCTCATGCTCGGAAAGCTCCGGATGCATGTGCAGGTCGCGCCTGATTTCCACCAGTTCTTCAAACTCGTCCTCTACCATTGCCTTGATTTGTGCGCTGTTCATATGGTTCAACCTCCGCATAGGCCAAATAATATATAAAATGATACACTATTGCGCCGCAATGGGCAATGGGGAAATGCGGACCGCGCGGATGGTTAAGCTGCTCTACCCCCCCGCACACTATCGTCACTTGCGTCACTATCGTCGAAACAGGCTAAATGTCTGGCTTTT
>ENA-OPCP01000544-OPCP01000544.1-human-gut-metagenome-genome-assembly--contig:-NODE-544-length-32130-cov-2.951208_pt1 | contig 32130 bp, 23 predicted proteins | sample MGYA00241563_ERZ501477 | MGnify/ENA primary metagenome ERZ501477 (study PRJEB25962, sample SAMEA2042572) | human gut metagenome | biome: human gut; feature: human-associated habitat; material: faeces... | reverse complement strand
TACCTTATATAAAGTACCGGAAGCCAAACAAGAGGAAGTAATCGGTCAGATCTTAAAAATGGATCTGAAACCAATTGCAGAGAAAATCATAGAAGACACAGTAAGAAAAGCAGAAGAAGGATTTGAATCAGTTTTGGCAGAAAAGTAAATATTTTGAAAATTATATAAGTATAAAAGGACTGACAAAACCTGTCAAAAGTAGCAGCGACCTGCACAGAAGATGGATTAACGGAAGGAAGATACTGTGAAACCTGTGGTGCAGTATTTGCAGCACAGAAAGCAGTGAAGGCAACAGGCCATAAAGAAGTAATAGACAAAGAAATAAATGCCACGTATTTTACCCTTTAAGGATCCTGAACCTGAGGAAATTAATGGTTTTAAAGACATTACAGAAGCTGTAAACTTTTTAGATATAATTATCCAATGTGACGGACAATCAATAAATAATAAAGAGCATTTCTGCTTCACTCATAGAACAATTGAACCACATGAGGAGCGACGTGTTGAATATAGCGATGGAAGAACCGAAATGGGATGCTTTAAGTGCGAGACATGCTCCTGGAGAAGAACTATTCGGTATATAAATGAACCATCGTGGTATGCAGATTAAAGATATCCGGGGCACAAATTGTCATGTTGTTCATATCTGTAAGGAAATTTACAGAAATTAAGGGGCTGGAAACAGTCCCTTTTCAAATATTTTTGGAAAGTTACAGGGAAAACATATGGATAAAGTTTTGAAAAACTGTGCGTCGCATTCTCGTTACTTCAGTGATGAGCTAGGCGCACTATTTTTTGAAAATAAGTAGAACAAATGTTTGTAAATTCTATTTGCATATGGTACAATTCATTAGGAAAGTATCAGATTCAGAGCAAACAAAAAGAGCAATTCTGAGAAAAACTGGAACTGCTCTGAATGTGATTCTTTCCAATTGAATTGTCTGGTAATCTATATAGATGAAAAATGGAGTTTGCCTTAATCAAAATGTAATCTTAAAAATGAGATTCCATTGAAAAGGAAAATAATTGGCAGGAGGATATCTTATGTTTCGCGAGATGAGAAGATTTAAGCAACAGGTTTCACAAGATGAATGTAAAAAAATATTAAAAGATGAAAAAAGAGCTGCTTTTTCTGTAATTGGTGATGAAGGGTATCCCTATACCATTCCAATTAATTTTTACTATGAAGAGGCTGATCATACGATTTATTTTCATGGAGCCAGAGAAGGACACAAGATGGATGCAATCCAGAAATGTAATAAAGTGTGTCTGACAACCTGGAACCAGGGTTTCAAAAAAGAAGGGCACTGGGAGTGGAATGCCACAAGTGTTGTTGTGTTTGGAAAAGCAGAACTTATCACAGATACCAAGATTATAGAAGACCGTCTTCAAAAACTGGCAGAAAAATATTACCCTACAGTAGAAGAAGTAGAAAAAGAAATGAATGGTTCTGCAAGAAGTCGTGTCCAGCTATTTGCAATCAGAATTGAGCATATGACAGGGAAGCTTGTAAATGAGAAATAATGTGTAAGAGAGTTTGCTGACATAAAAAAGAAGGGAACACATTTATGATTATTCAGACCGGTATGCGGACGGATATCCCGGCGTTTTATTCGGAATGGCTGTGTAACCGGATAAAAGAGGGCTACGTGATGGTTCGGAATCCATATCAGCCGCAGCAGGTAACAAGATATACCTTTTCGCCTTCTGTGGTAGATCTGATTGCGTTCTGCTCGAAAAATCCGGCGCCTATGCTTTCACACATGGATTTACTGAAAACATATGGAATGTACTGGTTCGTTACCATTACCCCTTATGGAAAAGAAATAGAGCCTCTGGTTCCAGATGTAGAAGCGGTAATAGATACATTTCGGCAACTGGCTGAGATTACAGGACCGGATTCCATGGGATGGCGTTATGACCCTATATTCCTGAATGAGACTTATACGCCAGAGGTCCATATCCAAAAGTTTACACAGATCGCACAGGCCCTTGAGGGCTATACCCATACCTGCGTGATCAGTTTCATCGACCTGTACCAGAAAGTGAGAAGAAATTTTCCGGAAGCCCAAGCTGTACCAAAAGAAAAACGTCTGTCACTTGGGAAAACCATGATACAGATAGCCGCGGCACATGGAATGAAAGTATATCCCTGTGGAGAAGGAACAGAATTAGCCTGTTATGGGGCAGATTGCAATGGCTGTATGACACAGGAAACATACGAAAAAGCCCTCCATACCACGCTGGATATACCGAAAAAGCAGCCACTACGGAAAGAATGTGCCTGTTTTATGGGAAATGATATTGGAGCATATAATACCTGTCTTCATGGATGTAAATATTGTTATGCTAATTACGATACCAAAACGGTTCGTCAGAATTATGCTTTGCATGATCCGAAATCCCCGTTTTTGATTGGAAATTTAAAAGCGGATGATAAAATACATCAGGCGGATCAGAAAAGCTGGATCGACGGACAACTGGTTCTGAAATTTGATTGATAGAAGGAAAAGCTATATGGAAAAGCTTTTGAAAGAACACTGAGCATAAGGAGAGTCTGAAAATGGCAAAATTATATTTCCGCTACGGAGCAATGGGAAGCTCGAAATCAGCAAACATACTAATGGTCCGTTATAACTACGAAGAGCGCGGTCAGTATGCCGTTTTGTTAAAACCAAGAACAGACAGCCGGGATGGAGAACGCAAGATCCAGTCTCGTATGGGATTATCTGCTTCAGCAGAATACGTGGATGAATTTTTAAAAGAGATCTCTACGATCTGGAAAAAAGAAAATACAGAATACCGGTATCAGGGAAAGAAAGTGGATGCAGTTCTGGTGGATGAAGCGCAGTTCCTTTCGGAAGCGGAAATAGACACTTTGTCCGACCTTGTGGATTTTTATAATATTCCAGTGATCTGCTATGGACTGCGCACCGATTTCCGCAACCGCTTATTTCCTGGCTCCAGACGTCTGATGGAGATTGCAGATGTCATTGAGGAAGTACCGACTGTCTGTTGGTGTGGAAAACGTGCACAGTGTAATACCCGGTATGCAAATGGAGAAATTGTACGGGAGGGTGCGCAGATCATGCTTGGCTCCAATGAAAGCTATGTGGCGCTTTGCCGGAAGCACTACAAAGAAGGAAAATTATGGAAAGAAGCTGGAGCAGAAAATGAAACGAGCACCAGGAGGAACTGTAAAATTATGGAAAAGGAGTAAGATATAAGAGAAAGGGGACTCTTCTATGAGTAAGAAAAAGGTAGCTTTTATCTGTGTCCATAATTCATGCCGCAGCCAGATTGCCGAAGCGTTGGGAAAGCATCTACGCGGAACCGATTGTGATTTTTATTCCGCAGGTGTGGAAACCAAGCCGCAGATCAATCAGGATGCCGTACGACTCATGAAAGAGCTTTACGGCATCGACATGGAGAAAACGCAATACTCCAAGCTGATTTCGGATATTCCAAAACCTGACACCGCGATCTCCATGGGCTGCGACGTGGGATGTCCCTATATCGGCAAGGCTTTCGACGATAATTGGAATCTGCCAGATCCAACCGGGCACAACGATGAAGCTTTCATTGACGTCATCCGTCGCATCGAGGAAAACATCATGAAGCTCTAAAGGGTCTTGACCAGCATCCGTTCGAAGCCCACCAAGACCCTTCCAAAGCATTCTAGGTTAGCTTCTGGCACAATCAGCAGGCAGCTAAATTTTGCCAGCGTGATTTGGTAAGAACATTCACGTGCCCGACACGCACCTCGTGCATAAGAGGCACCGGCACCTCATCACACGTGTGATGATAGACAAAACCAACCTTCTCCTGCACCCGCTTCGACTTCAGATTGCCGTCATAATAGCCGCACCAAATCGCACTCATACCAAGATCAACAAAACCATGACGGATAACCTCCTTGGCTGCCTCCGGCATATAACCCCTCCCCCAGAAAGGCTTGCCCAGCCAGTAACCCAACTCACACTCATCATCACGATCCGTCATATCCGTATGACCATTAAGCTTTAACTCAATCGAACCAATGGGGTTATTGCTGCCGCGCTCGCAAATCGCGTAGCATTCCTTGCCATTGAGCACATGACGAATCGTATTGAGACTTTCTTCTTTCGATCGGTGTGCGGGCCAGCCCGCGATAGGCCCGATATCCGGATCTTTCGCATAGGCGTACAGGCTTTCCGCATCTGTTTCCGCCCAAGCCCTCAATGTCAGCCGTTCCGTTTCCAACATGTAGTCGACCTCTTTCACACGCAATGCATTGAACTGAAGTATAGATTAGCCTGCAAGGAGAGTTTGCTGTGAGTTGCGCGGCGGAGGCGTGACGCGGATGGAGGCGATGCATGCGAAAGTGACGGCTGGCCTAACTCTCCTGTGGGCTTCGATGAAAGTTACGTCCAGTGCAGGGCGTAGATTCATAGCCAACACGTAAAGCAGGGGGGCTCCCCAACGGAGCTGAGATAGGCGAATGCCTGACCCTTTGAACCTGTTGGTTAACACCATCGTAGGGAGCGAAGAATGAGTGTCGTAGCGCACACGCATTGCCAGCGTCAATTGGCATCCGTAAAAGTCTGCGCAGCAGACGCGTCGACCAAACAGTCTGCATCGCGCAATCATCAATCGTAATTCCGTTTTCTATCCCGTATAACCGAGCATACGGGCGCGTCAGCATACCCATTGCCTGCGAAATCAAGTTTTCCCAACCCAAAACAGCATAATCAAGGGGGAATCATGAACAATTATCCGTATGCGTCGATGCGAGACAGCTTCGACCTGAGCGCCTATTTTGTGGTAGGACCACAGGATTGCAAAGGCCGACCGATCACCGACGTCATCGATGACGCATTGCGCGGGGGCGCAAGCTTCATCCAACTGCGCGTCAAAGACGCTGACGCGAAGGATCTCACCGACATGGCGCGTGATATCGCGCAAATCATCGAAGACAACAATAAGTCGGATTCCGTGGCATTCGTGATCGACGACCGTGTGGACGTGGTCTGGCAGGCCCGCAGCAAAGGCATCAAGGTTGACGGCGTGCACATCGGACAGACCGATATGGAACCGCGCGAAGCCCGTGCACTGCTTGGCGAAGATGCCATCGTGGGCTTGTCCGCCGAAACGGAAAGCCTGGTCAAACTCATCAACGAATTGCCCGACGGCTGCATCGACTATATCGGTGCGGCACCACTGCATGTTTCCGTCACCAAGCCGGAAGCGTCCGTAGGCGGCAATGACGGTTCCGGTCGCACGCTTGACGAAGAGCAGATCAACACCATTTGTTCAGCCAGTGGTTTTCCGGTAGTGGTAGGCGGTGGCGTGACCGCAGATGATATGGAGATGCTGGCGCATTCAAAGGCGGCAGGCTGGTTCGTGGTGTCCACGATTGCAGGAGCCGATGATCCGGAAGCTGCAACCCGCAATATGGTAGCGCGCTGGAAAGCCGTACGTGGCGACACGAAGCACGGGTACGCGCCGCGCGTGAAAGCCCAGAAAACAGCGGAAATCAACACTGACAACACAGCCGACGGCGCATCCGGCGAAAAGAAGTTCACCAATGCGAAGGAAGCCAAGGCCGCCTCCAAGCTTGCCAAGCAACAGCGCGTCGACATTGCCGCACGCGATTCCAAGCAGCGAGACAAAGCACATATTCGCAAAACCACGCCGGTGCATTTCGAAAACGAATTCGGTTCCTACGATCTGCAAGTGCCGTACACTGAAATCAAACTGTCTGACACTCCTGGCGTCGGACCGAACGCACCATTCAAGGATTACAACACCGAAGGTCCGAAATGCGATCCGAAGGAGGGTCTCGCTCCCCTACGTTTGGACTGGATTCTTGACCGTGGAGACGTCGAAGAATATGAAGGACGTCGCCGCAATTTGGAAGATGACGGCAAACGCGCCATCAAACGTGGCAAGGCTTCCAAGGAATGGCGTGGTCGCCAGCATAAGCCGATGAAGGCCAAGGATCATCCGGTGACGCAAATGTGGTACGCGCGCCACAACATCATCACGCCGGAAATGCGCTATGTGGCGGAGCGCGAGCATTGCAGCGTGGAATTGGTACGCAGCGAACTGGCCGCAGGGCGTGCGGTCATGCCTTGCAATATCAACCATCCCGAAGCTGAACCCATGATCATCGGCTCGAAGTTCCTCACCAAGCTCAACGCCAATATGGGCAATTCGGCGGTCACTTCGTCTATTGACGAGGAGGTGGAGAAGCTCACGTGGGCCACCAAGTGGGGTGCCGACACTGTGATGGATCTGTCTACCGGCAACGACATTCACACCACTCGTGAATGGATTCTGCGCAACTCCCCCGTGCCGATCGGCACCGTGCCAATGTATCAGGCGCTCGAAAAGGTGGAGGATGATGCGTCCAAGCTCAGCTGGGAACTGTTCCGCGACACAGTGATCGAACAGTGCGAGCAAGGCGTGGATTACATGACGATTCACGCCGGTGTGCTGCTGCGTTTCGTGCCGTTGACGGCGAATCGTATGACGGGCATCGTTTCGCGTGGCGGTTCGATCATGGCCGAATGGTGTTTGCAGCATCATCAGGAAAGCTTCCTGTATACGCATTTCGATGAGTTGTGTGAGATCTTCGCCAAGTACGATGTCGCATTCTCACTGGGTGATGGACTTCGTCCGGGATCGCTTGCCGATGCGAACGATGCGGCACAGTTCGCCGAACTGATGACTTTGGGCGAGCTTACGCAGCGCGCATGGGAACACGACGTGCAGGTGATGATCGAAGGACCCGGCCATATTCCGTTCGACACCGTGCGCATGAACATCGAGATGGAAAAGGCGATCTGCAAGGACGCGCCGTTCTATACGCTTGGACCGCTCACCACCGACACCGCTCCCGGCTACGACCACATCACGTCGGCGATCGGCGGTGTGGAAATCGCCCGCTATGGCACTGCCATGCTGTGTTATGTGACGCCGAAGGAACATCTTGGGCTGCCGAATAAGGACGATGTGAAGCAAGGTGTGATCGCATACAAGATCGCCTGCCATGCGGCTGATATCGCCAAGCATCATCCGCATGCCATCGACCGCGACAATGCCATGAGCAAGGCACGTTTCGAATTCCGTTGGCTTGACCAGTTCAACCTGAGCTACGATCCGGACACCGCCATCGCGTTCCATGATGATACTTTGCCGGCCGAGCCTGCGAAGATGGCGCATTTCTGTTCGATGTGCGGTCCGAAGTTCTGCTCCATGGCCATCAGCCAAAACATCCGCAAAAAATTCGGTAATGCCGAAGCACAGGAGAAGCTCGTCGCCGACGCGCAAACCATCGCTGCCGGCATGCAAGAGATGAGCGAGCGCTTCCGCGAGCAGGGCGGCCATCTGTACCAGTAGACCGAACTGTAGTAGGTTGTGACGAACGGGATTGTCTGGTGTGTAGAAAGCCGGGCAATCCCTTTTTGTCGCTTATGCCGATATGGAGCACTCCGATAGGGACAACTCTTTTGCTTGTGGGCCTGACCCGTCAAGCCGGTCCGCTCCCATTGGGCGAACACCTGACCGGTTTTGTCGAGCACGGTTTGTGGGGTTTCCAACTGTGTGCGATCCTCGTCAAGCTGCAATTGGTTTTTCACGTCCTTGATCTGCGCGATCGGCAGTCCACTATCCAGACAAGAGGGTATAAGCACTCCCCCACGGTCAGCACATGGCTCTAACCTGAATTTATGACTCTTCTTCAGCTGAAATATATTGTGAAAATCGTGGAATGCGGTTCCATGAACGAAGCCTCGCACGAGCTGTACGTGTCACAGCCCGCGTTGAGCTCGTCTGTGAAGGAACTCGAGAACGAGCTTGGCATCGAGATCTTCACCCGCTCGTCGCAAGGCATCGCCTTGACCGTGGACGGAGCGGAATTCCTCACCTACGCGCGCCAGGTGCTCGATCAGGCGTCGCTGCTCGAAGAACGTTACAAGAACGCGAAGCCACGCAAGCAGCTGTGTTCCGTGTCCACACAGCATTACATGTTCGCCGTCGAAGCGTTCGTGGAAATGATCAACTCCATCAAATCCGACGAATACGAGTTCACCATTCGTGAGACGCGCACCAAAGACATCATCAACCAAGTGGCGAACATGCTTTCCGAAATCGGCATCATCTACCTGTCCGATTTCAACAAAGACGTGATTGGCAAGATGTTGCGCGAAAAGCATTTGGAATTCCATCCACTGTTCCGTGCTCCGTTGCATGTGTTCATTTCACGCAACAATCCACTGGCCGGCAAGAAGAAAGTCACGATGGACGACTTGAAGCCGTTCCCGTTCATCCAGTACGAGCAGGGCGAGGAGGGCAGCTTCTTCTTCGCCGAAGAGGCGGTCTGGCCGGAATACTCCCCCAAGCAGATCAACGTGACCGACCGTGCGACGATTCTGAACTTCATCATCGGTCTGAACGGCTACACCGTGTGCACCGGCATCGACAACGGCGATCTCAACAATGAGAAAATCGTGACCGTGCCGCTTGACACCGATGAGACCATGCTGGTCGGCTGGATCACGAACGAGCGTGCGAAGCTGTCGAAGGCCGCGGAAAACTATTTGGAGAAGCTCAAGTCGGTGGTGGCCGACCATGGATACAACCTGATCGACTGAATGCACTCATCAACTGGATGCACTCTGATATGAGATTGAAAAGTGCCTCGCACCGATGCTTTCGATTGGTGTGAGGCACTTTTCATATGTTCAACTGTAGGACCCGCCTATAGAATTCAGGCACCATACTGCTCCAGATAAGCGTCGGCAGCGGCCTTGATCTCGTCGGTCACATACGCGGTGCCGTCAGCGGTTTCGATATGCTGGCCGGCCTCGAAGATCTCGCGCACGTTGGCAATGGCGAATACCGGGAAGCCGAACTCTGCTTCGACGGCCTTCACCGCGGACGTGTCGGAATCCTTGGTCTTTTCCATACGATCCACGGAAAGCACCAAGCCGACGACCTCCACATCCGCTTCGGCCTTGAGCTTGGGAATGACCTCGCGTACTGCGGTGCCTGCGGTCATCACATCGTCGACGAGCAGTACCTTCATGCCGTCGGTCAGCTGGGTGCCGACCATCATGCCGCCGTCGCCATGATCCTTCTTCTCCTTGCGGTCGAAGGTGTAGCCGACTTCCATACCGTGGCCGGAAGTCAGAGCGATCGCGGTGGAGACGCCCAGCGGAATGCCCTTGTAGGCAGGACCGAAAATGGTGTCGATGTCGTTCGGCAGATTGCCTGCTTCGATTTCCGCTGCGATCTTCTCCGCATAGAATGCGCCGAGCGTGGCGATCTTACGTCCGTCGTTGAATGCGCCCGCATTGATGAAATACGGCGACTTACGACCGGACTTCAGCGTGAACTCGCCGAATTTCAGCGCCTGCACTTCCAGCAGGAACTTGGTAAAACGGTGGTCGAGGGATTCAGTCATGTCATGCTCCTTTGATGAATGATCGAGGTCAACGCCAAGTTTCGCCCTTGGCGAGCTTGTCTGCGAGTTCGGGACGTGCGTCGAGCAGCTCGTCGAGTTCGCGGGCCACACGCAATGGCGCGGTCGGTTCGAACAGTGCGGCCGCACCGACTTCCACGGCGTTCGCTCCGGCATACAGGTATTCAAGCGCCTTCTCACCGGAATCGATGCCTCCGATGCCGATGATCGGAGTGTTCGGTAATGCGGAGCGGGTCTTCCACACGGCCACGAGTCCCATCGGCAGCACGGCCGGTCCGGAAACGCCGCCGGTCACATGGTCGATGATCGGTTCTCCAGTGCGAATGTTGATGCGCATGCCGAGCAGTGTGTTGATCATGCTCAGCGCGTCGGCGCCGCTTTCCACGGCCGCGCGGGCAGGCACGGTGATGTCGGTGACGTTCGGCGTGAGCTTGACAATCATCTTCTTGTCGGTGAGCTTGCGCAGGCGGGTGATCAGACGGCTCAACGCCACCGGATCAGTGCCGACGCTCATACCTCCGGCGGACACGTTCGGGCAGCTCACGTTGATTTCCAGCATGTCTGCCGAAGAATCGTTCAGCTTGGACACGACTTCGACATAGTCGTCGTCGCAGTGACCGGCCACATTGGCGATGACCGTGGCGTTGATGGCCTTGAGCTTGGGCAGGTCGTCTTCCAAATAATGGTCCACACCCGGGTTCTGCAGGCCGACCGCGTTGATGTTGCTGGATGGGCCTTCAGCGGTACGAATGCCGGGATTGCCTTCCCATGGCACCGGGGAGACGCCCTTGGTGGTGACCGCGCCCAGTTGGCTCACGTCGTAGAACCAGCGGACCGCCGCATACGGGAAGGTGCCGGAAGCCGTGGCGACCGGATTCTTCCACGGCACGCCCGCCACCTGCGTGGGATGCTTCCACTCGTACGAACCGTACAGGTTCTCATGCTGGGTATCGTCGATCATCTCATTCACCCCATCCCAAACGTTCGCGAGTAAAGACCGGACCATCGGAGCAGACCTTCAAACGTCCGTCCAACGTGTCGACCGTACACAGCACGCAAGTGCCATAGCCACAGCCCATGCGCTGTTCCAAGCTCAGCTGGCACGCCATGTCACGCTTCACGGCCCATGCGGCGACGGCCTTCATCATCGGCAGAGGACCGCAGGTCAGAATCACCGGCTTGAGTCCCGAATCCATCAACTCGCCTTCGATGCGGTCAAGCAAGGTGATCACGTTGCCTTCGCTCTCGTCGATGCTGTACACCTTGTCGGCATACTTGCCCGCATATTCGTCGCCGAAACGCACGTTGCGGTAGCCGAACACCGCGGTGCTGACCGCGCCTTCGATGCCGGCGATATGCTGTGCCGCATGCACGAGCGGAGGCACGCCAAGACCTCCTGCCACGAGCACATAATTGGCGGGCTCCTTGGTCTTGAACGAATTGCCGAGCGGGCCCATCACACGAATGGTGTCCCCAGCTTTCAATCCGGCAAATTCTGCGGTGCCCTTGCCTACCACGGCGAACATGAGGCTGACTTCGTCGCCGTTGGTTTCGCAAACGCCGAACGGACGCGGCATCAGCTTGCTTGGATCGTTGGAATATACGTCAACGAATTGTGCCGGCTTTGCATGGCTGGCGATGTATTCGTCACGGAACGTCAAACGGTACACGCCGTCAGTCAGTTCCTGATTGTCAACGACCTCGACTTCATGCCGGCTCGGGAAAAAGCCTGCCGCAGTCGCTTCGGCAACGGTCGGAACGAACGTTGTTGCGGTGGTCATGAACTCCCTCTCTGTTACGTTCGATGGTTTGGTGGTTGTTTTTCTTTCAGATTGAACAGTTGGCCAGTCGGCAGGTTACGGCAAGACCGCACGCAGATTGTCACGCATATCTTTGGCTGCCTCACGGGCTGATTCCGCAACCAGATCCAGAGCATCGTCGGCGCTCATGGATTCAGAATACTTGCCGGACTTTTTCCATGCACCGATAACGCCACGTGACGAGTTGACAAGCGCACCCATGCCGTCACGGTCGAACATGCCGGCCACGCCTTGCGCGGTGCCGCCTTGAGCGCCGTATCCCGGTACAAGGAAGAACGTGTGCGGCATGCGTGCGCGCAATGCCTTGCCTTCCTCTGGGTGCGTGGCTCCGACCACTGCGCCTACACGTGAATAGCCGTTCTTGCCGATGGTTTCGGCGCCCCAGCCTTCCACCAGATCGGCGACATGCTCGTATACGCGTTCACCGGAGGCGAGTTCGAGTTCCTGCAGTTCACTGCTAGACGGATTGGAGGTGCGTACAAGCACGAAAATGTCTTTGTCGTTGGCGGTGGCGGCGTCGACGAACGGTGTGATGCCATCGGTGCCGAGGTATGGGTTCACGGTCACCGCATCCTCATGCCATGGATCATAGGCGGTGTCGTCCAATCCTATACCGCTGAGGTGATGAGCATATGCAGCCGCGGTAGAGCCGATGTCTCCGCGCTTGACGTCGCCGAGCACGTACAGGCCCTGCTGCTTGGCGTATTCGCAGGTCATGGTGTAGGCGTCGATGCCTGCCGGACCGAGCGTCTCATACATGGCGATCTGCGGTTTGACCGCAGGCACGATGTCTGCGACGGCGTCGATGATGGCGCGGTTGAATTCGAAGAAGGCCACGGAAAGCTGCATGGACGGCGCTTCCGCCGGATCTTCAACCTGTTCGCTGATTTCCTCGGCAAAGCCGGCCACGATTTGCGCTGGCACGAGCGCTTCGGTCGGGTCAAGTCCCACAACGCTCGGATTCTGCTTGGCTGCGATTGCTTCGATCAGGCGATCCATCAATCCTCCTTGTTGATACGGCTGAAGACTAGTTTCGAGCCGATGATGGTGGCGAGCGGACGGCCGGTGACCTGCCATCCACCAAACGGGGTGTTACGAGCCGAGGAATGGAATCGTTCAGGATTCACGGTCCATGCCTCGTCGGTGTTGAGCACTACCAGATCCGCGCGGTCTTCTGCAGGAACCTTGACGAGGTCCAGCACGCGTTTGGTGTCGTCGTCTCCGGGGACGGCGTCTGCGTATTCGTCAAGCAACGCTGTGACGTCGGCCTTGCTGTGGCCCATAAGTTCGGCTGGCGCAGTCGACATGAGTTCAATCAGGCGTTCGTCGGAGATAAAGCCGCCGTCCACAAGAATCTTGTGGCATACGCCATACGCGCATTCAAGACCAATGATGCCGTTCGGAGCATCGAGGAAACCAAGGTCCTTCTCTTCCATGGTATGCGGTGCATGGTCGGTGGCCAGCAGATCGACGGTGCCGTCAGCTACGGCTGCGATGGTTGCCTTGCGATCCTCTTCGGAGCGCAACGGCGGATTCATCTTGGCGAGAGTGCCGTATTTCAGCAATGTTTCATCGCACAACGCAACGTAGTGCGGTGCAGTTTCGCACGTGATCGGTAAGCCTTCAGCTTTGGCCTTGCGAATCGCGTCGAAAGAAATCGCAGTGCTGACATGCTGGAAGTGCACATGCACGCCGGTTTTGCGCGCCATCTCGATATCGCGTTCGACGATTTTCAGTTCGGTATCTTCGGGAATGCCGGGTACGCCCAGTTCTCGTGATACGGGACCTTCATTGACCGCCCCGGTGTCGTGGTGTTCGCAATGCTCGATCAGGTATAAGCCTGATTTCTTGACGTTGTCGAACACTTGGTCGAGGATTTCCGGTGTTACCGCGGAACCGTCATCGCTGATGGCGGTCACCGGGTGGCACAGCTGGTAGGCGTCCTTGTTGTCGTCATCGTGTTCAGGCAGGTAGCCGATCCAGTCGGCCACGTCGGTTGCTTCCTTGCCTGCACGCCCTTTGGAAGCGCATACGCACAGGTCATAACGCACCGGCAAGGTCACATCATGGGCTTGTTCGTAATGCTGCAAATAGTCGATGACCGTGTCGAAACCGGCGTCGAGCACTTCACTGGCGCCCGGTTCCCCCGCCGTCACCTTCACGCCATCCATGGCGGGAACGGTGTTCGGCATGATGAGCACGTTCGTGTATCCGCCGGATGCGGACGCACGGCAGCCGGAGACCATCGATTCCTTGTAGGTCTGGCCGGGATCGCGGAAGTGGACGTGGGGATCTTCGAATCCCGGGGCGATGGTCATGGCCGAAGCGTCCACCGTTTCATCAGCGTCAGATGGGACGATCAGGTCGATGACTTCGCCGGTGTTCCAAACCTTGATGTCGTGAAGGGTGAGGGTCATGGGTCAGAACTTCGCTTCCTCGTCACAGTAGTCGCAGCGGTATTCCTGACGGTCGGAATGCACCAGGTGGAACATCTGTACGGCCGGCTCGGTGGTAGTCACGCAGCGCGGGTTCACGCATTTGATGATATTGACCACATGTTCCGGCAGTGTAGGCTGCTTTTTCTCTACGATTTTACCGCCGCGCACAATGCCGACGGTTGCGGTGCGTGCCACAAGGCCGAGCACGTCAAGGTCGATGGTTTCGGCTTCCTCTTCGCTTTCGATTTTGATGATGTCTTTGGTGCCGAACATGTGGCTGTCGGTGTTCATGATCAGCGCGAGCTTGGTCTTAGCCGGATCAATTTTCAGGTATTCGAGCACCTTGAGCGCGGTGCCGGCAGGCACATGGTCGATGATGATGCCGTTCTGAATGCTGGTGACTTCCATCAGGCTGCAACCTCCTTGGATTCAAGCGGTTCATATCCCGGCAGTTCGTCTCCGACCACCGAGCTTTCCAATGCCATGCGCATAAGCATGCCGTTCTTGACCTGTTCGAAGTAGGCAGCGCGCGGGTCGTCATCCACTTCGACGGCGATTTCGTTGACTCGCGGCAGCGGGTGCAGCACGGCCATGTCTTTCTTGGCGTAAGCCATCTTGGCTTCGTCGAGAATGTAGGTGTCGCGCAGTCGCAGATAGTCGTCTTCGTTGAAGAAGCGTTCCTTCTGCACTCGGGTCATGTACAGCACGTCGAGATCGCCGATCACGGAAACGAGATCCTTGACTTCCGTGTAGGAGCAGGAGTCGGTGGCGTTGATGCGGTCGAGCACATACTGCGGGGTCTTGAGCTCATCCGGGCTGATCAGCACGAAGTTCACGTTGCCGAAACGGCACAGGGTTTCGATCAGGGAATGCACGGTGCGCCCGAAAGTCAGATCGCCGCACAGTCCGACAGTCAGATTGTTCACGCGACCGAAGCGCGACTGCATCGTCGCAAGATCGGCCAGAGTCTGCGTGGGGTGCATATGTCCACCATCGCCGGCGTTGATGACCGGCACGGAGGCTGCACGGGACGCCACGAGCGCGGCGCCTTCCTTCGGGTGGCGGATCGCCACCACGTCCACGTAGTTGGACACGGTTTTCAGGGTGTCCGAAATGGTTTCGCCCTTGGTCACGGAAGCGAGCTGGGCGCCGGCGAAGCCGATCACCTTGCCGCCGAGTCGGAGCATGGCGGTTTCAAAGCTCAGACGCGTACGGGTGCTGGGCTCATAAAATAAAGTGGCGAGCACCCTGCCGTCGCAGGTGTGCGCCACTTCTTTACGATGAGAATCAATGTACTGCGCCTTGTGGAGTAATTCCTGAATCTGGCGAATGGAAAGATCATCCAATGTGATGACGCTTTTCCCGACCATCGGCGTTTCAACCGCCTGTTCGAGTACTGAAGACAACGGCTCACCTTTCATGCAACTTGTGGTTGAAGGTGGCCACTCGAAGTGACCTAGCCAACTATAGCCTGAAATGCAGACCCTGCCAGTTCACCGCGTGTTCACAAGTATTCGTGGCGCAACCTCCATCCTTCCATGCACGAAACCCTGAATCAGCATAACCGTCAGAGCCGTATAACTTCGGTCCGACGGCCACACCATGCTCCTAGCCGTTCAAATGGCACGACTCACGAACGACCGTAGAACAGGCGTTCCGTTACGTCACGGGCTTTGCGTATCACGGCGAGCAGGTCGTTTTCGAAATGTTGGCCGCGATTCGCATCGTAACCGAGATACACGGCGATGCCTCCCAGCGAATATGAATCGTCCGGCAAAATATCAGCCTGATTGACGCGTCCGCTCCACAGATAACTGCCGTTGCGCGCGGCCGTGCACATACGCCATGCCTTACGCAACACCACAGCATCGCCAGCGGAAATCAGCTTGCGATGTTCCAACTCGTTCAATGCCTGCAACGTACCGTTGACACGCAAGTTGGCATTGTCTCCCGCATGCTGCAATTGCAGCAACTGGATCGTCCACTCAACGTCAGACAGTCCGCCCTTGCCGAGCTTCAGATGGCGATCCCTACGTACTCCGCGCGGCAGACGTTCAGCTTCCATACGTGCCTTGAGTTTGCGGATTTCGGCGATCTGCGTTTCCGTAAGATCGATTTTCGGATAACGCAACGGGTCGGCGATGTTCATGAGGAAATCCTCGGCAAGAGACGCGTCGCCTGCCGCATATCGTGCGCGTAACAGCGCCTGATGCTCCCATGTGCTTGCCCAGGATCGATAGTATTCCTCGCAGGATGCGTAGGAACGTACGAGCGGTCCGTTTTTGCCTTCAGGCCTAAGATCCATGTCAAGTTCGATTTTTGGTTCGAATGTGGTTGGACCTTGCAGGATCGCACGTAGGTCTTCCTGCACTTTTCGTGCGAAAAGGTTGGCTTGGTCGTCATCGGCACCTTCGGCCGGCCTGTAGATGATGATCACGTCAGCATCAGAGCTGAAGTTCACTTCCCTACCGCCGTACCGTCCCATGCCGATGATGGCGATCGCCGCCGGAGCTTCGTCGATCTGTATGTCGTTGATGCGATGCTGGATGGCCCACTGCAGCGATGCTTCAATGGCCGCGTCGTATACGTCGGTCATGCCGGCGAGCGATGCTTCATCGTCGATCACGCCACTCATCCAAGCGAGACCGATGCGTTCGATTTCGTGTCTGCGCATGGCTCGGATGGAGTTGGCGAAATCGTTGATGTTGCCGGCATTGCGTTCAAGCGTCGCCTTGGTTTGAATGTCGAGGCTTTCTCGCGAACGTGGTTGTAAAGAGTCGTCGTTGCCGAGCCATGTGACTGATTCGACGGATTTGTTGAGTGCGTCGCCGAGGAATCGTGAGTTGGATAGTACGTGGCATAGGCGTTGTGCCGCGGATGGTGAATCGCGTAGGAATCCGAGGTATCCGCTTTCGGAGCCGAAGTTTTCTTCAAGTTTGCGCCAGTTAAGCAGTCCCATGTCGGGATTCTGCCCTTCTCCGAGCCATTGCAGTACTGCGGGGAGCAGGATGCGGTTGATTTTTGCCGCACGGGAGATGCCTGCGGTGAGCGCGGTGACGTGCCGCATGGCCGCGTCGGCATCGGCGAATCCGATGGATTCGAATCGTTCCTGCGTGGCTTTCGTGGAGAGTTCCACCTGTTCGTCGTCGAGTCCCGCGTTGATGGGCAGCATGGGCCGGTAATAGATGTCCATGTGCAGGTGACGCACCTCACGACGTGTCTCATCGTATTTGTTGACGAGTTCTTCGGGATGCATGTGAAATGCGCGCGCGAGTCGACGTAGTTCGGGATTTTGGTTCAGCTCGTCGATGGTGATGTCTCGTTTGCGTTCAAGACCGCCAGCGTTGGCTTTGCCGAGGTCTGGGAACAGGTGGGTGCGTTTGAGCGCCCACATTTGCTGGCGGTGTTCCATCACACGTTCGAATCGGTAGTCCCATGAAAGTTTCTTGGCTTGTTTGCGTGAGACGTACCCGCCTTCGGCCAAGGCCTGCAGGGATTCGAGTGTGGAGCTGGTACGCAATGCTTCGTCGGAGCGGCCGTGCACGAGTTGGAGCATCTGCACGGTGAATTCGACGTCGCGCAAGCCTCCCCTGCCGAGTTTGATTTCGCGGTCTTTCAGCGGGTTGGGAATAAGGTCTTCGACACGTTTGCGCATCTGCTGGCAGTCATAGACGAAGTTGTCTCGCTTGGAAGCTGTCCAAACGAACGGTCGGGTCATATCCATATACGCTTGTCCGAGGTCGGTGTCGCCGGCTACCGGGCGGGCTTTGAGCAGGGCCTGGAATTCCCAGTTTTCCGCCCATTGCTCGTAATAGGCTTCGTGGGATTCGAGTCTGCGTACCAGCGGACCGTCCTTGCCTTCGGGGCGTAGTCCACCGTCGATCTGCCAGAGTGTCGGTTCTGCGACGCCCATGATGACGGATTGGCATACACGTTGCAGCGTGGTGGCCATTTTGGTGCCGATTCGGCTGAGTGCCATGCCGTTGGTGTCCATGTCGGCGGGTTCCACCACGTAGATCAGGTCCACGTCGGATACATAGTTGAGCTCCTGTGCGCCCAGTTTGCCCATGCCGATGATGGCGAAACGCACATGTTCGCTGCCGTCCACTTCATGGCGTGCGATGGCGAGCGCGCCTTCAAGCGCCGCGTCCGCAAGGTCGGAAAGTTCGGTGCTGATGCGCGGTTGGATTTCGATGGGATCGTTCGCCGTGGCGTCTTGCGCCATGATTGCGGCGAGTTGTTTGCGATAGGTTTTACGTAGCGCCGTCGCAGCTTCGGCAAGTGGCAGGCTTGCGGTCGGCATGGTGTGGTCATTGGGATCGGCTCCTACCGATTTGAGCACATGCGCTCTGCGCTGTTCGTGATTGTAAAGGTGGCTTTCGCAGGCATCGTTGGCTGCGGCCTCCACAAGTTCTGGACGGAATCGCATGAGCTTGCCCATTTCATCGGATACGCCGAGCACGGTGATCAGTCGCACGAAAGAGTTTTCATCGGCGATGATGTTGGTGAAATCCTTGCCTTGACTTTGCATCACTTTGATGATGTCCACCAGGTTGCTGAGTGCGATGTCGGGATCGCACGCTTTTTCCAGCGTGGCTAGTAGCAGCCGCATCCTGTCGTCATCGATGCCGTCATTGTGCAGCTCGTCGAACAACGTGCGAGCCCTGTCGAGATCTTGCAGCCCTGCTCGAATCAGATCAAGCGCCCCGAACTTGTGTTGCATGGAAGTCATGGTTTCTATAGTAACCGCTGATAAAACCAAGGGCGGTTGCGAAATACCCGCAACCACCCTTGATGTTTGTTGCATCGCCTGAAATCAGACGAAGAATGGTTTGACGTTGGACCAAATGCGTCGGCTGACACATGGATGGTTCATCGTGTACAGGTGCACGCCGTCGACGCCCCGCGCCACCAGTTCGCAGATCTGCTCGGATGCGTAGGCGATGCCCGCTTCTTTGAGCAGAGCCTTGTCACCTCCCCATTTATCGAGCATGATGCCGAGTTTTTCAGGAACTTTCGACTGGCATTTGTTCGACATGTTCAGCACCGATTTCGCGTTCATGACCGGCATGATGCCCGCTTCGATCGGCACGTCGATTCCCGCAGCCCTCGCTTTGTCGAGGAATCTCAGGAAGTCCTCGTTGTCGTAGAACAGTTGTGAGATCAGATGCGTCACGCCGGCATCGACTTTCTTTTTGAGATTGTCGATGTCCTCTTCCAGCGTTGCCGACTGTGGGTGCTTTTCCGGGTAGCAGGCGCCGTAGATTTTCATGTCCGGACGTTGCTGGCGGATGTATACGGCCAGATCGCTGGCATGTTCGAATACTCCTGCCGGTTCGGCACCGTCGATGCGGTCGCCACGCAAGGCGAGCACGCCGGAGACCTTGGCCTGTTCGAACATGTCGAGTGCCTGGTCGACGTCATCCTTGTTCAGATACTGCGCGGTCAGATGGGCCACGCTGGGGATGCCGTATTCGCTTACCGTGTGGGCGATGCGCGCGGTCAATGTACGGTCGGATGATTTGCCGGTGCCGTAGGTGACGGAAATGAAATCGGGGTCCAACCCCTGCAGGCCATCCAACGTGTCGTAGATGGTGCCTACAGGGGAGGTTCGCTTCGGAGGGAACACCTCGAGCGAGAACATTGGCGAATGCATGGCTGTCGTCTTGTTCCTAACGTTTCGCCTTATTTGGTCAGCTTGGCACGCACAGCCTGGGCTGCGGCCACGAGGTTTTCGAGGCTTGGCCAGGTTTCGGCGTTGCCGCGGGTCTTCAAACCGCAGTCGGGGTTGATCCACACCTTTTCGACGTCCATCTTCTTGAGGATTTCGTAGATGCGTTCCTCGATTTCGGCTTCGGACGGGATGCGCGGCGAGTGGATATCGTAGACGCCCGGGCCAGCTTCGGTTTCGAAGTTGGCGTCGTGAATGGCGTCGAGCACCACGAGATCGCCGCGGGAGGCTTCGAAGGAGATCACGTCGGCGTCCATGGCGTCGATGTCGGTGATGATGTCGTTGAACTCCGAGTAGCACATGTGGGTGTGGATCTGCGTGGTCGGCTTGACCGCGGAGTGCACCAGTCGGAATGCCGGAATGGCCCAGTCGAGGTACTTCTTGTGCCAGTCGGTCTTCCTGAGCGGCAGCTTTTCACGCAGGGCGGCCTCGTCGATCTGGATGACCTTGATGCCGGCGGCCTCCAGGTCGAGCACCTCGTCGCGGATGGCGAGGGCCAGCTGCTGGGTCTGCTGCTCGTGGGTGATGTCCTCGCGTGGCCAGGACCAGTTGAGAATAGTGACCGGGCCGGTGAGCATGCCCTTCATCACATGGCTGGTACGGGACTGTGCGTAGGCGCTCCATTCCACGGTGATCGGGTTGGCGCGGGACACGTCGCCCCATACGATCGGAGGCTTCACACAACGGGTGCCGTAGGACTGCACCCAAGCGTTCTTGGTGAACAGGAAGCCGTTGAGGTTCTGGCCGAAGTATTCGACCATATCGTTACGCTCGAATTCGCCGTGCACGAGCACGTCAAGGCCGATCTGCTCCTGATGCTTGATGCAGGCGTCGATCTGCGCCTTCATGTATTCGTCGTATTCAGTCTTGGTGATTTCGCCCTTGCGCAGTCTGGCGCGTTCGGCGCGCACTTCCTTGGTTTGCGGGAAGGATCCGATGGTGGTGGTCGGCAGCAGCGGCAGGCCGAGGGCCTCGCGCTGCAGGGCCTGACGCTCCTCGCGGGCAGGCTGACGCACGTAGTCGGCGTCGGACAGCTTGCCGATGCGCTCGGCGACGGCCGGGTCGGCGGCCACGCGGGTGCCGTCGAACAGAGCCTGGTTGGCGGCGAGGGCGGCGGATGCCTTCTTCTCGTCCTCGGTGGCGTCGGCCAGGGCGGCGACTTCCTTGAGCTCGTCGAGCTTCTGGACGGCGAACGCGAAGTGCTTGAGGTCTTCGGCCGGGATGCCGGTCTCGCCTTCGGTGCTGAACGGCACGTGCAGCAGGGAGGATGCGGTGGAGACGGCCACGTTGGCGGTGACCTGCTTCAGGGCGTCGACCAGGCCGAGGGAGGTGGCGTAGTTGTTGCGCCAGATGTTGCGGCCGTTGATCACGCCGGCGAAGATGGTGGTGTTGGAGGCCACGCCATACTTGGCGACGGCTTCGAGGTTCTCCTCGCGACCTTCGTTGAGGTCCAGGCCGATGCCGTCGAAGCCGAGCAGGTTGACGGTCTCGTACACGTCGGCGATGTGGCCGAAGTAGGTGTTGAGCAGCACCTTGACATTGCCCTTGGCGGACAGGATCTTGGTGTACAGGGTCTTGAAGAGTTCAACGTCGCCCGGCTCCTTGTCGAGCACGAGGTACGGCTCGTCGAGCTGGACCCATGCGGCGCCGAGCTCGTTGAACTTGGCGAGCACTTCGACGTAGACGGCGGCCACGGCGTTGACCAGGCCCTTGTCGTATTCGAGTTCTTCGGCCTGCGGATTGCGGGCGAGCTTGAGGAAGGTGTACGGGCCGATGAGCACCGGCTTGGTGGTGATGCCGAGCGCCTTCGCCTCGTTGAATTCGTCGAACGGCTTGGTGCTGTTGAGCTTGATGTCGGTGGCCTCGTCGACTTCCGGCACCAGATAGTGGTAGTTGGTGGTGAACCACTTCTTCATCGGCAGCGCGGTGACGTCGCCCTTGTCTCCTTGGTAGCCGCGGCCCATGGCGAACAGCGTCTCTTCGGGATTGTCGAAGGCGAGGCGCTGGTAGCGCTGCGGAATGACGTTCAGCAGGATGGCAGTGTCGAGCATTTGGTCGTAATAGCTGAAGTCGTTGCTCGGAATCAAATCGATTCCGGCTTCCTGCTGCAGCTTCCAATGCTTGGCGCGCAGCTCCTTGGCGGTGGCGCGCACGTCGTCGAGCGTTGCGACACCCTTCCAATAAGCTTCGATAATCTTCTTCAGCTCGCGGTTCTGGCCGATGCGAGGGAAACCGGAGACGGAAGTGAGAACGGACATGAATCCTCCATCTGATATGAACAATGCAACCCGCTCAAGCTACCACGAAATCGCCAGCTATAACTCATCAAGAAAATTTAAGTGTCGCTATAAGCACGATTTATATCAGTTGGCATGGCAACATTTCACGCCTCTCAGCATCATGCCGAGAGGCGAAGGAATCATTCAAAATCCTTGGCCGTCAGCAATGCGATGAGTTCGCCACTGTGCAGCTGCCATTGGTTGAATGGCTCATTTGATCCGAACACGGCGAGCGATGCCGGCGACATGCCCAGATTCAGCATGTCGAGCAGCATTGCATCCGATTCGGAGCTCGCCAGCCATTGGCATGCGATCGACACAGTGGGCTCATGGCCGAGTACCAACAGCTCGCGATGCTTCTCCTTGGTCTGGGCAAGCTCGTCAAATACCGACTGCACCCCACCTTCGTACAGACTCTGACGATAGTCGACCTTCGGGTCGTCGCCGAACACCTTAAGCATGCGATCGCAGGTCTGCCTGGCCCTGGTGGCGCTGGAGCACGCAATGCGCGTCGGCACCATCTTGTGCGCGGCCAGGCCTTTGGCGACGGCTTTCGCCTGCTTACGCCCCTTGTCGGTCAGCTCACGCCCGGCGTCGCCACCGTCACCAAACGGCTCGGTTTTGGCGTGACGCATCACCAGCAACACATACTTGTAATCCTTGGCTTTTTTCGCAACCTTCTTGAGGCTCGTTCCCATGGACGAATGCTCCAATCCTTAACGATCCAGCGTATGTACCAACGCAACGCGCTATGACTATTGTCTCAGAACAACGGCAAGAAACACCGTATCAATCGCCGATAGCCTCGACCTGCGCGTCGAGATCGCGCAGCACTTTGCGCAGCTTACGATCGGAAATGTCACGCAGTTCAAGGTCTTCGAGCTGTTCGGCACGTTCTTCGGCGCTCAGGGAATCGATATCTGTGGTCGTGTCTTTCGTGGCACGGTCACGTTTGCGCAACGCTTGGAATCCCGGAGCCATCGCACGGGACACCATAAGGAAACCGGTGTGCCCGATCATCTGATGGTCGGGGCGGATCGCCAAACCCTGCGCCTTCCAGTCACGTTCCAGCGTTTCCTGGATGTCCGGTTCCGTCCAGCAGCCGGCTTCGCGCAACGCCTCCGCCATACGACTCAGCTGCGTGGTGGTGGTCACATACGCCACGAGCACGCCTCCGGGGGCAATCACTCGATACGCCTGTTCAAGCCGGTTCCAAGGGTCGAGCATGTCAAGCATGATGCGGTCGAAGGAATGCTCCGGCAACGTGGCCGCCACCGAGTCGAAATCTCCAGTTTTCAAATTCCACCAAGCAGGGCGGCCTCCGAAATAGACCGTGGCGTTCGCTTCGGCCACGCGGGCGAATTCCGACCGCATCTCGATGGTGGTCAGCCGGCCGGACTCACTCACCGCGTCCAGCAGGTTGATGCTCATGGCACCAGATCCGGCTCCGGATTCCAGCACGTTCATGCCGGAACGGATGTCGCCCAACTGAATTACCTGGGCAATGTCCTTCGGATACATGATCTGCGCACCGCGAGGCATCGACAGCACATAGTCGGCCAGCCGCGGGCGCATTACCGCGAACTGCCATCCACCGATGGCGCGTGTGCCCTTCCAAGGCTTGTTGGCGTCGCGTTCCGGATGGTCCTGGTTGATCTGGGTCTCACGTTTGGCACTCACCGTCACCACCACAGATCCCTCCAGCTGCCCGATCACGTCGTCGTGCAGAATGATGCCATGCGAAGTCTGCGTCACGCCACCAGGCACCAGCTGGTCGGTGATCTTATTGGATCTGCGATCCGTAAACTGCACTTTCTCGCCCGCTGTCAACGGTCCTCGACGCATCAATCGCTCCTTCATTCCCAACACGGATTCCATCATTGCGACAGTGCGGTCAAGACCGCCTGTCTGGCGCTATTCATGCTACAGCATGTTCCGCCATGCAAAGCGCCAGTTACAGCGCGTACGCGTTCCAGCGCCCGTTCATGTGTGTCACCTCGAGCTTCAGGCCAAACACCTCGCTTAAGCGCGCGGACGTGAAGCCATGTTCCAAGTCGCCCGTGTACACGATGGTTCCGGGAGCCGGATCGTTGCCTGTCACATTGTCGGCATAAGCATCGGCTTCGTTGCCGGTGATTCTACCCATAATCGCCACATGGTCGAATCCCTGCGGAATCTCCTCAAGACGATGCGTCACCAATACCACGGCACGGTCTGATTGTTCGGCACCGACCCTGCTCAACGCACGAAGCGCGATCTCACGACCACCCAAATCAAGACCGGTAGTCGGCTCGTCCAAAATCAGCAGATCCGGATCAGCCATCAACGCACGGCAGATCAGCACGCGCGTACGCTCGCCTTCCGAAAGTTTGAACATCATTTTACCTTCGAGATATTCGATACCGAATTCACGCATCAGAGAACGCGCCTTGGCATAGTCTTCGTCGGTGTAGGTGTCGCGCCAACGGCCGGTGGTCGCGGTCAATGCGGTCACGATGGCGTCGAGCGGATCTTCTTGGGGAGGGAACGCGCGACTCAGTTCCGCGGAGCTCAAACCGATACGGTTGCGATAGGAGAACACATCGACCTTGCCCAAGCGATTGCCGAGAATGTCGACGGTGCCTTCCGACGGGAATCCTCTGGTGCTCATCATTTGAACCAAGCTGGATTTACCGATGCCGTTGGGTCCGAACAGCACCCATTTCTCGCCCTTGTTGATTTTCAGATTGACCTTGGTGAGAATCACGCGTCCACGGCGACGAAATTCCACGTCAGCGAGTTCCAGTGCGATGTTCTGCTCCGGCATTCTTCCTCCCCTGTCGTTGTTCGGCTTGTAGATATGGAAACGCCTTCCGCCAGCATAATGCTTTCAGCGGAAGGCGTTCCACGCATCGTCTACGTGGTGAACTGGTTATTCGGCGGTTTTGCCCTGCTCGGCAAGCACGTCTTCATAGACCTTGACGGTCTTGTCGGCGATCGACTCCCAGCTGAAGTGGTCGCGCGCACGCTCGTAACCGGCCTGTCCCATCTGCTTCGCCTTTTCAGGATCGGCCATGATGCGGTTGATAGCGTCGGCCATGTCATGCACGAACTTGTCTGGATTGGTCGGAGTGCCGGTGCCGTCGTGCAGCTGGTCGACAGGCACGAGATATCCGGTTTCGCCATCGACGACGACTTCGGGAATGCCGCCGGTCGCGGAGGCCACCACCGGAAGGCCACACGCCATGGCCTCCAAGTTCACGATACCGAGTGGCTCGTAGATGGATGGGCAGATGAACGCGTCGCAACCGTGCTCAAGCGCGTTGAGCTCCGGCTTCGGCAGCATCTCCTCAATCCAGATGATGTTGCCGCGCTCCTCGTCAAGCTTGGCGAACGCGGTTTTGACCTCGTTCATGATCTCCGGAGTGTCGGGCGCGCCCGCGCATAGCACGATCTGGATGCCCGGATCGACGAAATGCAACGCCTGAAGCAGGTATGGCAGGCCCTTCTGCCGGGTGATACGTCCGACGAACAGTAGCGTGGGCTTGTTGCGGTCGATATTGTAGCGTTCGAACACCTTCCAGCCCGGATCGTCGTCGGATGGGGTTTCGAACTGGCTCATGGTGATACCGTTGTGCACCACGACCACCTTGTCGGGGTCAAGATTCGGATAGGCGCTCAGGATGTCTTCGCGCATTCCTGCGGACACGGCGATCACGCGGTCGGCATGCTCGTATGCGTCACGCTCGGCCCACGAGCTCAAATCGTAGCCGCCACCCAGCTGTTCACGCTTCCATGGGCGGAACGGTTCGAGGGAATGCGCGGTGATGACCAGCGGCGTTCCGTGCAGCATCTTGGCAAGGTATCCGGCCAAGCATGCATACCACGTGTGCGCGTGGATAATGTCGGCGTCCACATCGTCGGCGATCTGCAGATCGACGCCGAACGTCTTCAGCGCGCCGTTTGCTTCCTGGAGTTCCTTGGGAACGTCGTATCCGACGACCTTGAGCGAACCTTTCGGATTGTCACCCGGGATTTCGGGAATCTCATTCTCGGCACGTGGTCCGTCAAACGCACGGACCGTCACATCCACGCGTTCCGCCAGAACTTTGGAAAGCTCCTCCGCGTGCACGCCTGCGCCGCCATACACCTTGGGCGGATATTCACGGGAAAGGATGTCAACCTTCATATCTGTGCTCTCCTCTTCGAGTCAGGCAGTTGTTCCATCACTACTGTAAGGCAATTTTTCAATGAAACGCCTGATTGTTTCATTCGTGTCACAAAGTTTTGCATCTTTCCTAAAAATGCAGGCAAGGAGGTCAATAAACCAGGAACGAATAGTGCCGTCATTCGTGACTCGCATGTGAAAGCGGGGCTGCATCCTTCCATCGGATGCAGCCCCGCTTTACGTTCATCGCCTTGCTATCAGACGGCCGTACCATTCTGATCGAGGTTCGGATTATGCTTCGGGTTACCCGCCGTGAAGAACAGGCTAAGCACACCGACAGCGAAGACGATGGAGACCGTGGCGACCAACCACATGGGATGTGACGGCAGCCACATGATCACCAGGAATGCGATTGCGGACAGTGCGATGAGCAGCCAGCTGATCACGCGGAACCATTGGCGTGCGGAATGCGGTGCCTTGAACATCTTCGGGTTCGTGTAGTTCGGGCTGGTGGTCAGCAGGCTTTCGGTTTCTTCGATGGTGCCGCCGGTCGGCTTCCAAGGTCCATCGGTACCGTCTTGCAGTCGGCGGGACTTTTCCTGCAGCTGGTATTCGTCCAGCATTCCGGAACGTGCGCGGCCATGGGTTTGGTCGTACTGCTGCGGCACTCCCCTGCGGTTGTTCTTTGCCTGCGCTCGACGTTCTGCACGATTTGGCATTGGGTCACTCCTTTGTTGCGATGTGCTGCAGTTCACTTTACTGCATGACTGCCGGTTTTTCGCCGAACGGCACGTCATTCGGACGTTTATGCCACGTCTGTATTGTTCGAGGTTCCGGGAAGTGGGGATATGAAAAATCGTCCGATTCCGTTTTGGCGGAGAATCGGACGATTTTTCTGTTACGTTAACTGCTTATGTTCAGCGCGGCAGCATCATCGGCCTTTTGGATGCGACGATGGGTGCCGGCAGTTCGGTGGCGCCGGTGAGGTATTCATCCACGGCGGCCGCGCAGGAACGGCCTTCGGAGATGGCCCACACCACGAGGCTCTGACCGCGTCCGGCGTCACCACAGGCGAACACGCCGTCCTGGCTGGTAGCGAACTTGTCGTTGCGCGCCACATTGCCTCGTCCGTCAAGGTCGACGGGCAGCTGGTCCACGAGCGTGGTGGTGTCCGGGTGCAGGAAGCCGACGGAGATGAGCACCAAATCAGCCGGAATCACGCGTTCGGTGCCGGGCTGACGGGTGAACGGTCCGTTTTCGCCGGGTGCAACGTTCACTACCTTGAGACCGGTCACATGTCCGTTCTCATCGGCCACGAAGCCTTCAGTAGCGGTGGAGTGCTCCACCTTCACCTTGGCCTGTTCCTCTTCGGTACCGACGAAGTTCACAGAATCCGTGCTGTACACGTACTCGGCGCGCTGGGTTTCGAAGCCTTCTTCCATGGAGGAGGTCTTCTGGTACAGGCGCGCGAAGGTCGGCCATGGCTGGTTGGCCGGGCGTTCGCTTGGTTCCTGCGGCATGATCTGCAGCACAGTGACGTCCTTGGCGCCTTGGCGGATGGACGTGCCCAGGCAGTCGGATCCGGTGTCGCCGCCACCGATGATCACGACGTGCTTGCCTTCAGCGGTGATGTCGTTGACTGGCTTGACGCCGTAGACGCGGCGGGTCGCGTCGGGCAGGAATTCCATGGCAAAGTGGATGCCCTTGAGTTCACGGCCCGGAATCTTCATGTCGCGCGGCACGGTGGAGCCGATGGCGACGACCACGGCATCGTAGCGGGATCGCAGATCGTCCCATGAGATGTCTTTGCCGATCTCCACGCCGGTGCGGAACACGGTGCCTTCGGCTTCCATCTGTTCCACGCGGCGGTCGATGAGTCGCTTGTCGAGTTTGAAGTTCGGGATACCGTAGCGCATCAGGCCGCCGATGGCGTCATCACGCTCGTATACGACCACGGTGTGGCCTGCGCGGGTAAGCTGCTGGGCGCATGCCAGACCGGACGGGCCGGAGCCGACCACGGCGACGGTCTGGTCGGTCAGGCGCTGCGGAGGCAATGGCTTGACGTAGTCGAGTTCCCAAGCCTGATCGATGATCGTGCATTCGTCGTTCTTGATCATGGTCGGCGGCTGGTGAATGCCGAGCACGCAGGCTGCCTCGCACAACGCGGGGCAGATGCGGCCTGTGACTTCGGGGAAGTTGTTCGTTTCGGACAGGCGGTTGTACGCGTCCTCCCACTTCTCCTGGCGCACCAGATCGTTGAATTCTGGGATGATGTTACCCAGCGGACAGCCGCTCATGCAGAACGGCGTGCCGCAGTCCATGCATCGGGCCGCCTGTTCGGTGGTCCAAGGCTGCAGGCCGGATTCGGCGTGGACGTCGAACCAATCCTTGATTCGCTCCTCGACGGGGCGTTCGGCCAGTTCGCGACGGGTACGGACCTTCAGGAATCCTCTGGGATCTCCCATGTCAGTGCGCTCCTTCCATCACCTGCTCGTACACCTGTTCCCAGGCGCCGGGCGTGTTGAAATCGATATTGTCTTCCTCGGCCTTCGCCATGGCGGCGGTCATGGCCAGATAGTGTTCCGGCACCACGTGCGTGAACCGGGCGACGGTGTGCTTCCAATCCTTGAGGAGTCCGGCGGCGAATGCGGAACCGGTCTCTTCGGCGTGACGCTTCACCAGATCGTGGGCCAGTGTCTGTGCTTCGTCGTCCAGCGGTAGGAACAGCAGCGAGCCGTCCTTCGCCGCGGTCGGATTGACCTGGTTCATGTCCAGATCGAGCACGTACACGTTGCCGCCGGAGAAGCCGGCGCCGAAGTTGCGGCCCATGGAGCCGAGCACCACGACGGTGCCTCCGGTCATGTACTCGCAACCGTGGTCGCCCACGCCCTCGACCACGAACGTGGCGCCGGAGTTGCGCACGCCGAAACGCTCGCCTGCACGGCCGGCCACGAACAGCTCTCCGGAGGTCGCGCCGAAACCGGTCACGTTGCCCGCGATGACGTTCTCGTGCGGGTCGAAGGTGACACCGTCCTCGGGGCGTACGATCAGGCGTCCGCCCGACAGGCCCTTGCCGGCGTAGTCGTTGACCTCGCCGTAGACGCGGATGGTCTCGCCACGCGGAATGAACGCGCCGATGGACTGGCCGCCCGCACCATGGAACGTCATGTCGATGGTGTCGTCAGGCAGGCCTTCCTCGCCGTAACGCTTGGTGATCTCGTAGCCGACCATGGTGCCGAGCGTACGGTACACGTTACGGATCGGCATCTCGATGCGCACCGGCTCCTTCTTCTCAAGGGCGGGCTGCGCGAGCTCGATGAGCTTGTTGTCGAGCGCCTTGTCGAGCTCGTGGTTCTGCTCGATGGTCTGGTGCAGGATGGTTCCCGGCACCGGTCCCGGTTGCATGAGCACGTTGCTCAGGTCGATGCCGTCAGACTTCCAACGCTTGATCGCTTCGTTCTGGTCGAGGCATTCGACATGGCCGACGGCCTCTTCCAAGGTGCGGAAGCCGAGCTGGGCGAGCAGCTCGCGTACTTCCTCGGCGATGAACATGAAGAAGTTGATGACATGTTCCGGCTTGCCCTTGAAGCGTGCGCGCAGTTCGGGATCCTGGGTTGCGATGCCCTGCGGGCAGGTGTTCTTCTGGCAGGCGCGCATCATGACGCAGCCTTCGACGATCAGCGCGGCGGTGGCGAAACCGAATTCCTCGGCTCCGAGCAGGGCTGCGATCACCACGTCGCGGCCCGTCTTGAGCTCGCCGTCACATTGCACGGTGATGCGGGAACGCAGGCCGTTGAGCACGAGCGTCTGCTGGGTTTCGGACAGGCCGATCTCCCACGGAGTGCCGGCGTGCTTGATGGCGTTGAGCGGGGCTGCACCCGTACCGCCGTCATAGCCGGAGATCAGCACCACGTCGGCATGGCACTTGGCCACACCGGCCGCGATGGTGCCGACGCCGAACTCCGAGACGAGCTTGACGTGGATGCGCGCCTTCGGGTTGGCCATCTTCGCATCGTTGATCAGCTGCTTCAAATCCTCGATGGAGTAGATGTCGTGGTGAGGCGGCGGAGAGATCAGTGTCACGCCGGGGGTGGAGCACCGGGTCCTGGCAATCCAGGGATAGACCTTTTTCCCGGGCAGATGGCCGCCCTCGCCGGGCTTGGCACCCTGAGCCATCTTGATCTGGATCTCCTGGGCGCTGGTGAGGTAGGCGCTGGTAACGCCGAACCGGCCGGAGGCTACCTGCTTGATGGCGGAGCACCGCTCATCGCGCAGGCGCGCCGCGTCCTCGCCGCCCTCGCCGGAGTTGGACTTGCCGCCGATGCGGTTCATGGCGATGGCCAGGCACTCGTGGGCCTCCTGGGAGATGGAGCCGTAGCTCATGGCGCCGGTTTTGAATCGCTTGACAATGGACGCCACAGGCTCCACCTCGTCGATGGAGATGCCGCCGCTCTCATCGAACTGGAAGTCCAGCAGCCCCCGCAGGGTATGGGGCTTGGCAGGCTCGTCCACCAGGGCGGAATACTCCTTGAAGGTCTCGTAGCTGCCCTCCCGGACGGCCTTCTGCAGCAGCAGGATGGTCCGGGGGTTGTACATGTGGTCCTCCTTGTCCGGGCCGGACCGCAGCTTGTGAATGCCGGTGGAGTCCAGCGTGGAGTCGTAGCCCAGGCCCAGGGGATCGAAGGCCTGGCTGTGGTTCCACTCCACGCCCTCCTCGATCTCTGCCAGGCCGATACCCTCCACCCGGCTGACTGTGTTGGTGAAGTACTTGTCCACCACGTCCCGGTTGATGCCCAGGCACTCGAAGATCTGGGCGGACTGGTAGGACTGGATGGTGGAAATGCCCATTTTGGAGGCGATCTTCACGATGCCGTGGAGGATGGCGCTGTTGTAGTCGTTGACGGCCGCAGTGGGATCCTTATCCAGCATCCCCAGGGTCACCAGCTCCTCTACGCACTCCTGGGCCAGATAGGGGTTGATGGCCTGGGCGCCGTAGCCCAGGAGGGTGGCGAAGTGGTGGACGTCCCGGGGCTCGGCGCTCTCCAGGATCATGGAGACTGCGGTGCGCTTTTTCGTCCGCACCAGATACTGCTCCAAGGCGGACACCGCCAGCAGGGAGGGGATGGCTACATGGTTCTCGTCCACCCCCCGGTCTGACAGGATCAGGATGTTGGTGCCATTCTTGTAGGCCCGGTCTACGTTGACGAACAGCCGGTCCAGGGCATTGGCCAAGGGAGAGCCCTTGTAGTACAGCAGGGAGATGGTCTCTACATGGAAGCCGGGCCGGTCCATGTAGCGGATCTTCATCAGATCCACGGAGGTGAGGATGGGGTTGTGGATCTGGAGGACTGTGCAGTTCTCCGCTCTTTCCTCCAGCAGATTGCCGCCGGAGCCCACATACACCGTGGTGTCGGTGACGATCTCCTCGCGGATGGCGTCCATGGGCGGGTTGGTCACCTGGGCGAAGAGCTGCTTGAAGTAGCTGAACAGGGGCTGGTGCTTTTCCGACAGCACCGCCAGCGGTGTGTCCACGCCCATGGCGGAGGTGGGCTCCGCCCCATCCCGGGCCATGGGGAGGATGGCGTCCTTCACCTCCTCATAGGTGTAGCCGAAGGCCTTGTACAGCCGGTCCCGCCGCTCCTGGGAGGACCGCTCCACACGCCGGTTGGGGATGGGAAGATCCCGCAGGTATACCAAGTGGGCATCGAGCCACTCGCCGTAGGGCTGCTGCTGGGCATAGCGGCTTTTGATCTCCTCGTCGTCCACCAGGCGGCCCTCCGTCAGGTCTGCCAGCAGCATCCGCCCCGGCTGGAGCCGGGACTTCTTCACGATCTTCTCCGGCGGGATGTCCAGCACCCCCACCTCGGAGGAGAGAATCAGCTGCTTGTCGGTAGTGAGATACCACCGGCAGGGGCGCAGGCCGTTCCGGTCCAGCACCGCGCCCACCGTGTCCCCATCGGAGAACACGATGGCCGCCGGGCCGTCCCAGGGCTCCATCATGGTGGCGTAGTAGTGGTAGAAGTCCCGCTTCTCCCGGCTCATTTTCCGGTCGTTGGCCCAGGGTTCCGGGATGCACATCATCACCGCCTGGGGCAGTGGGATGCCGTTCATCATCAGAAATTCCAGGGTGTTGTCCAGCATGGCGGAGTCGGAGCCGCTCTGGTCTACCACCGGCAGGATCTTGTCCATGTCCGCCTCCAGTACGGCCGAGTGCATAGTCTCCTCCCTGGCCAGCATCCGGTCCACGTT
>ENA-OPCP01000518-OPCP01000518.1-human-gut-metagenome-genome-assembly--contig:-NODE-518-length-33219-cov-4.829725_pt1 | contig 33219 bp, 29 predicted proteins | sample MGYA00241563_ERZ501477 | MGnify/ENA primary metagenome ERZ501477 (study PRJEB25962, sample SAMEA2042572) | human gut metagenome | biome: human gut; feature: human-associated habitat; material: faeces... | reverse complement strand
CCCGCCACTATGGCGGGGTTTTCGGTATACAAGAAAGAGGGCAATACCGACACCAAACGGTATTGCCCTCTTTTATCGACTGTACGCGTTTTTATTGGTTAGGCATAGATTATCTCGCTGCAAATAATTTCTTCGGCTCTATGGCGGATATTGTTCATTTTCTGCACCCATTCCATGGCGTTTTCAGCCTTTAACTGTTCCGTGATACCCTCAGCTTGTTTCATCTGCTCTGTGAGCCTTTCAAGGCGTTCAGAAGCCTGTAAATCAATGTCGGCAAGGTAACTGTTCAGCTTGCTGCTTGTAAGCAAATCGGTATACAAAACCTTGCGGTTTTCTTTGAGATACTGCAAATGCCGATGTCCCCATACTCCGATATGCCTTTCTTCTTTTTCGGCAGGTAATACCAGGCAGGGGATATAATAATCGCCCTGTAATTCATACCATAAGCCGTTGCTGTTATCGTAAATATACTTGTCCATTATAAAATCCTCCAATATAATATATTCGCACATATGTCACAGTTTCCCGATTACCACATTTTGTTATATCGTGTTACGAGTTTTTTCTTCCCTTGATTTTTCCCTTATGAGGTCACGAGGGAAGCATAAACAAAAGTGAAATCGTATAAAGGGATAAGGTGAGCACACTGCGAAAAATCCTTTATTTTCAAGGCTTTTGGAGGATTTTAATGATAACCTGTAACCGCTGTTAAGAGGTCATAATTTATAGAAATTCAAATTCCGATTTATTGAGCTAAGTATACCATGCTTCTCATTGAAAGAATATCCCTATATGAAGAATGAGGTTGTTTTTCCGTATAATTATTTCACAAGGATCTCAAGGAATCTCAGCCCCTTACACACTGACCTTGCCTGCAAGGTCTAGTGTGTTATACCTTTGTGATTGGAAGATAAGAAAAAATCCGAACCCATTTCCAATTTGGAAAATCTGGTTCGGATTATACTGGTCTGGTGCCGGAAGTGGGACTCGAACCCACACGTTGTTGCCAACAACGGATTTTGAGTCCGTCACGTCTGCCAATTCCATCATTCCGGCGCAAGTTGTATTCTATCATAATTCAGCGCGCAATGCAACATAAATTGCGCACACAAACGCCGCACGGCAGCGCAGCTTATGCGCCGCCGCAACGGCATGAATAATTATTCTTCGTCTATATAGGGCTTAAGGAACGCGGGCGCATCATTTACGCTGCCGGTTATGCTAAGCACCAGCTTGACTTTGCGGCGCTCCGCAAACGCTGCCATCTCCTTGAACAGATCCTCAAGGGTATCCAGCGGATGATGGACTATTTTCATAAAGCCGTCAACAAAAAGGTATTCCAAATCGAAATCCTGCGCCGCAATGCCGGAAACGAAGCCGAAAAACATCTTGGGACTGTCTATATGATATTCCGAAGCATCCACAAAGCGGATATCATGCTTCAAGCCAAACATATACTGGCTGTCGTTATCGATGAACACTATGCTGCCGTTAGCCGTTTTAAGCGTTTCGTTAGCAATGTCAATTATGCGCTTGGTCTTGCCCGCGCCGGTTTCGCCAAAGATTACCTTTATCAAGTTGAGCCTCCCTCTGCGTTCAATAACGCTACTGAAATGGTCATGTATTATTATAACCTTTTTTCATGCGTTTGGGCAATAGCGGTTTATACAATTTCACCTTAAATACATAAATACATTTTATATGTTCTTTTCGGGGCCGAATTATGGTATACTGCAAAAATGAGCGACAAAAAAGGAACTAAGGACATGAAAAGAGTTTTGGGCTGCATCCGCCGCGCGGACGAAAGATACAATATGATACGCGAAGGAGATAAAATATGTGTTGGCGTATCAGGCGGAAAAGACAGCCTTCTGCTGCTGTATGGATTAAAGCTGTATCAGCGGTTTTGTTACAGGCATTTTGACGTATGCGGCGTGATGCTCGATCTTGGGCTGATGAACCAGGATCTTGCACCGGTGGAGGAATTTGCGCGCAGCATAGACGTGCCTTTTGACATTATCAAAACCGACATAGGCGATGTTGTGTTCAACATCCGCAAGGAAAGCCACCCCTGCGCCCTTTGCGCCAAGCTAAGGCGCGGTGCGCTGAACGATGCCGCTAAGGAGCGCGGCTGCAATCTTGTAGCCCTTGGCCACAACCGAGACGATGTTATAGAAACCTTCTTCATGAGTCTTCTTTACGAAAGCAGGCTAAATACCTTCGGTCCGGTAACATACCTTGGCCGCAAGGACGTTACCGTTATCCGCCCGATGGTATTCCTGCCGGAAAAGCAGGCTCTCAGCATCGCCACGCGGCTGGAGCTGCCCATACGCAAGCCAAACTGCCCCGCCGCAGGCCATACCAAGCGCGAGGAAATGAAGCAGGTGATGCGCTTCTTTACCGGCCTTATACCGGACGCAGAGGAGCGCATAATGAACGCAATTGCAGACACGGAAAAATACGGCATGTGGGACAATCTCCGCCTGCCGCCGCGCGACGTGCTTGATATTGTTTCCTCCCCGAAGGCGCCGCGCTTTTGCCGCGAGTGTCCAAACAACGCAAATAAATCAGACGATAACGGCGAGGATGAATAATATGGACGAAAAAACTCTGTTCACAATCATCATCACATATCTTGGCATAATGAGCCTTATACTGTTCCTTATGATGGGCATAGATAAAGCAAAGGCCAAGCAGGGTGCGCGCCGCATAAGCGAAAAGTCGCTTTTCACAGTGGCTGCACTTGGCGGCGGAATAGGCGGAGTGCTTGGCATGAAGGTATTCCATCATAAAACGCTGCATACCTCATTCAAGCTTGGTATGCCAGCGCTTACTGTGCTCAATTTCGGCATAGCCTTCCTTATAATGTGGCTTAATCAAAGCTAAAAAGACCGGAGCGGTTATTCAATAGGCTGCTCCGGTTCAACGTATTCAATAGCGCACCAAATCGTGCTCAACAGGCCGTCGGCATTGTTCAGTTCTATCTGCACCTGTCTGCGGCTTTTGTTTACCTTAAGCACGCGCCCATTCAGTTCGCACAGCGGGCCTTCCACAAAGCGTATCTTTGTCCCTTCCTTTATTACCTTTGTCGGCTCTATCGTGCCAGCGTGCCGCCGTATCCACTCAACAAAGTCCAAATCGGCACCACGCAGGCGATATTCGCCGTCATCATACTGCAGCAGCTTTATGGCATTTTGCAGCGTGTTTATCGAGCGTACGTCAAGCTCTTTTTCGTCCGTTTCAAAGAACACGTAGCCAGGCAGAAGGCACAGTTCTTTTTCAACCAGCTTTCCTCCGCTCGGCTTAAACTTTTTTATTTTCGGAACCAGCGTAGCGTAACCGCGCCGCTTAAGGCGGGACTCTATGCCCGCTTCAAAACCGGTTCTGCAAAAAACACAATATACTCCCGTCAAGATCCCCCACTCCGTCGGTAGTTTTATTTTACTATTCGATTATACCTAATTCTTTCAGTTTTTGCAAAAAAACTTTTGTATCGGCCTCGGCCGTTGCCGTATCAACATCATATTCCGCGGCAAGCATGGCCGCAAGCGCGCTTTCGTTTTCCGCCTTTTCAAGCGCGTCCCACAGGAACTCCCCTGTTTCGTTCAGCGTTATAAGCCCCTTTATTTCAAGCGATGCATCCCCTACGGGTACCAGTATGATATCGCCCGCAATGTTTCGCTTAATAAGCCGTTTCAGTATTTTCATTTGCTTTCCTCCTCCAATGTAAGCCGAACCGTTTCATGCGTCATGCGGCACACATATTCCGGTTTCACGTTAAAATGCCCCGTTTCCGTAGCGCACATGGCAGCGCAGGCATGGCACGCATGCTTATATCCGCATGCTGCGCATTCGCCGGGCAGGCGTATTTCGGCAGTTGCCGCCTTTGTAGCTTCCCATGCTGCGCTGAACCCAAGCTCCTTCACGCTTGCCACAGGTTCTGTCATCATACCGCATGGGGTCATTACGCCCTGCCAGTTTATCCAGAATGCGCTCCTGCCCGCGCGGCACATTATGCCCTCTCCGGGTGTGCCCTCGCAGTCCGTATTCTCGCTCACGCTTATGCCGCGGCGCATGGCCTCCGCCCGCGCGCGGAACTGCTCCTCGCTAAAGCGCATTCTGTCCCACATAACGCTGTACTTCGCCGCCTCTTCCGCGCTGAAACGGTCGTTTTCGCCAACCATGGCTGTGTCGCGCCGTATGGGCGGGAACATATACGTTGCAAGCTGCATGGGCGTGCCGAGCGATTCGGCAATTTCATAAATGCACTGCATGTCCGCCGCGTTATACTGCGTAAGCGATACGTTCAGCTTCACGCCGATGCCTATGTCCTTCAGCGCGCGTATGTTAGCAAGCACCCTATCGAACGCATTGCTGCCGCAAAGCCGCTCGTATGCTTCCCCGCTTGCACCGTAAAGGGTTATATTGAACCTGAACGGCGGCTCATGGCGGAAAAAGTCCAGCATATCCTTATTGATAAGCGAAGCGTTGCTGTTTATGCTCACCATTAGGCCCATCTTTTTCAGCTCGCTCAGAATATATCTAAAATCCGGCCTTATCAGCGGCTCCCCGCCCGTGAGCAGCAGAAAAAGCATACCCTCGCTGCGCGCCGTTTCCGCAATGCTCAGCCATTCGTCCGCGCTCAGCTCCGCGCCGCGCCGCTTCTGCTCCGCCTCGCTCAGGTGAACATAGCACATTTTGCAGTTGAAATTACACCGCGGCGTAAGCTCAAAATTGCCCGCAAGCGGCGTTCCCGCCCGGCAGGCCTTTGCATGAAGATATGATGATAGGCGCGGTTCTGCGCTGTTATTTTCCATTTTATCCCCCAAACAATTCGTTTTGCAGCAGCCGCACCGCCCCTTCGTCAGCGCGGCAGCTAAGCCGATATACATCCGCACGCTGCACCAGCCCAGCTACCAAATCCGTCATATGTATTGCCGACTCCGCATCCCATTGATAATAAGAGCATTGGCTCAGCACAGCGGCAAAGGCCTCCTTTGCCCCCGCACGGCGCAGCGTATTTTCGCCCGATTGTTCAAGCAGCACTATCGCCCGAATAGGCGCGGAGGCGTTTTTGCATATGCCCGACGTGCCGGAATAGAACACGCCGTTTGCGGTAAGGTCATCCGTGCGGATGAGCGTCCTGTCCCCGTTTATAACATCCGCGCCGGCATACTGCTGCCACAGCGCGGCCTGCGTGCTTTTGCCTATGCCGCTGGGGCCGCTGAAAAGCACGGCTTTGCCGTTTGGCGGCAGCACATAGGACGAATGCAGCACAAGCTGGCCATAGTCCGCCAAAATATCGAACATATCGGCGGATTCAAGTATTGCCTGTGAATACATGGTGCTGCGGTAGCCTTCGCCGAACACAAGGCGCGTTTGCCCCTGTGTGCGCACGGCATACGAAAACTGCCTTGCGCCGTATACCCTGAGCGTATGCAGCGCCTCCCCTTCGCGCCAGCGGCTCACCGGGCCGTTTTTCACGGCATGGTCGGGCACGGGCGGCGGGGTTGGGCTGTATTCCACGGATATGACATGGTTCGTTTCCGCGCCGTCCTCCGCATGGAAGCGGGCACTGGCCTTGGATACCGTCCATGCGTGCTGCCCGCGCACTTCAAGCGTTACCCCGCCGAAGGTGAAGCGTTCAGTGTTCATATGTGGCGAACATCAGCTTGCTGTATTCGGTTGAGTAGTGTCCGGCGTAGCAGGTTGTGCTTTGCCCTGCGGCAAGGCCGTTCACGCTCACGCGGTAAGTTATGCCGCCAAGGTACAGCTCGCCATACGCCACCTTATAGTATACATAAACCTGTCCCATGTCCTTACCGGAAATGTTCTTTACGGTGATTGCCGTATCCTGCGTGGTTATCTCCAGCGCGTCAGCATTCATGCCCGGCTCGGCATCGAACGCGGCATACATAGTTACCAAGGCCGTGTAGCCATCCGTGCTTTCGGGCATGGGCCGGCGGGTAAGCTCAAGGAGCTGAACCTCCGCATCGGGCGGCAGGGTGGTTACGTCAAACTCATATGCCGTTTCGCCTATGGTAACGGTCAAATGCGCATACTGCACCGTTTTTTCCGCATTATTGCGCACCGTTACGGCGCATACATCGGACACGGTTTCATCCGTGCCGTCCTCAACAAACAGCCCCGCATATTTGCTTATGCCCTTTATTTCCAGCCCGTATTCGGCGGTATTGCCGCTGCTGCCGCCGTTTTGCGCAGCGTTATCGTTTTGCATATCGCCGCCGCTGCCGTCTGCCGCGGGCGTGGTTTCGGGCGGTATCTCCACCGCGTCGCTCAGGTCGTCCCCGCCGCCCGTGCAGCCCGCAAGCATAAGCGCCGCCAGCGCAAGCGCAAGCAGTATAATTGCAGTTTTTTTCATGGCATACTCCTTTCCGTCAAAAAGCGCCCCGCCCTATGCGGGCAGGGCACTCGTACTCGTGTCGGTTAGTTAGGAAGCGAAAAGGCCTCCAGCTGTATTATGGTAGCAGATAGAATATTCACCATCAGCACCTTTCGTTGTACAATTTGCGATATTTTCAGAGAACACCGTTCCTTCAACGCCCGGTATTATTATACCACATACATTCTGTGCATGCGTCCCCGTATCTTTTTCGCATGCCGCTATACTCGTACTCAGCTCAAAGTTCTCGAAGTACAATTCGGGCTTAACATATTGTTTTTTCATGTTTTTCACCCCTTTCCTTAAAACCAACCCTTGAACCAATCCCACATGTCGCGCATGCTGTTGGGACGGGTCTTAACGGTAAGCCGCGCGGTTATGGCTTCGCTCTCGGTGCCTTCCGCATTGATGGCGGTCACGCTAAAGTCCGCGGATTCCTGAGCCACCATGCTGTAAGTGAACTCCCTGTACGTTATGCGCTTCGCGCGGCGGCCGAAGCCCACGCGCTCGGTACGGGTGCGGTAGCTCCTTATGGTCTGACCGTCCACGGTAATGGCTTCCACGTCCTCGGAGGTCTTAACGGTAAGCGTGGCCTTCCTGCCCTGCATAACGTTCCTGCTCCAGCTTGCTTCGAACCTATCCGGCTCAAATGTCTTTTCAGGCTCCGGCTCGGGTTCCGGCTCTACCGGCGCGGGCGCAAACAGCGCACGAACCGCCATTACGGATGCAGTCTGTTCTTCAGCATTCATCGCGCCAAGGCTTACGCTGCCTTTTGCATTGAAGGTTATCTTCAAGTTGGTCAGCGAGAGTATGCCACTTCCTGTATTGGATATTGTGAATGTGTTGTTCGCACCCATTTTATCCTTAATATTATAATACATCTCGGTAGCGGTACTCAGCCCATTTTCTACAACCTCAGCATTATTGACATTGAGCTTTGCAGTACCCTCACTCATCGGAGCCTTTGCGCCAATCTGTATAGTCTCGATATTGGCATTACCAACGTTCAGTTTGAACGTTATGGCCTGACCGTTAGCCAGATATACCTCGTTATTCGGGCCGATATTGGCATAAGTGGCTATATCAGCAGTATTGCCGCCGTCAATGAACAGAGCCTTTTTCCCATCCAAAGCTGCATCTTTATTCGCAACTGCATCACGCAATTTAATATACTGAGGGAAACCTTCTTTGTCCTTAACATATTCGTTGTCAAGGTCAGTTCCAGCGGGGTCGTACACGCGCACGGCATCAAGCCAGAAGCTATATGAGCCCTGAGGCTCAGCGGTATGGTCAAAATACTCGCTATACGCAACCTTTATAACCACGTTGTACTCAGCATAGGGAAGATTACGCAGTGCTATTACCGGTATCTGGTACAAAGCGTTAGCCTTTTCTGGCGTTGCATCCCATGTGTTAGTTTCGCTATTATAGGTATAACCATAATAGTTATCTACGAACACGCTCTTTTCTTTATTGCTAGTCTTGACATTGTACACATCCACAAATATCGCACCCGACGTATTATCCGTCAAGCTGATGATATCGAACCCGGTGCCTTTGAAGGTAAACTGCGCCGTCGGCCAAGTGGAAGTGTCTGTCCAGTTGGTTACCATGTCGCTGGTCACGGTCACCTTCTGCGCGCTGCCCATGGAGAACATGGTGCTATTCTGATACGCAGGGTCGTAGCCGTAGGGGTTGTGATCAGTCTGACCAAGCGCTTCAAGGGCTTGGGTGGTGTTGGCGTTGGTGTTGGCATCTGTGCCGGGGTCATAGACCGGTGTCCACATTGCACTCGCTGCCGCGCCTGCGCCATGGTTAAACTTCGCAAAGCTGTCCTCGTAGTAGACGTTCGTGGCGGGGATGATGTTAGCGGTGAACAACTGCGGTTTGTCGTTATCACCTCTTTGATTGAACTTTACATACAGCGGTATGGTTATGTTCTTGTCAAGCGGCTTATCCAGTGTGTACAGGACGTACTTACCCTCCGTGCTTCCCGTAATAACCTTGGCCGTGCCATACAGTCCTTTGTTTTCGTGTACTATCTTTTTTTCCCAAAGAGACACTGTTTTTATGTCTGCATCATTCGTTACGCCAAAGTCGCTAAACTTAATCTTCAGCGGCAGGCCGAAATCGATAACATACGTATGTTCACGCGTAAATGTATAGTATATCCATACATTCTTATCATCTTTTCTAAAGCCAACAATTTCATACTTGGAATAGCGATACTGCGGTTCAAGACCCTGCAGCGTGGCAAGGTTCGAAGATACAGTTATAGTTTCGCCGTTGCTGTTTGTCACCCTTCCGTTAAGCAGCGGCCCGCCAACATAAGGATCCTGACTGTTATCAAGAGCTATACCGGAATCAAAGGTTGTGCCTCGGTCAACGGCTATGTTGTATTCATAGAACGCCGTTTCGCTGCCTTGTATTGCGTAATGCACCGTCAAGCTATCAGGGGTTTGCTTGGCGCGCAGATAATACGTCACCAGCAAGCCCTGATACTGATATATCTTAACGGATTCGAGGAACGGCTCGCCACCGTATTCCACATTGGGCATTTTGTTAAGCTCGGTGCTGTTGGCATCGGCCTCAGTCTTGGCCCACGCTATTTTTTCAGTACCACCATAATTCAATTCAGTTGGCTTAGTACCCTTGGTAACATAGTCAGTATGTGTATCGCTTGTCGGCGTAACCGTTATCATGTAAACCTCATAATTTAAGGTTTCTACACCGGCAATACCGTAAACAGTACGGTAAATAGCCCCGTTATCAGTACCGTAGTAAGTTACATTGTCGATAGGCGCAATGTCGAACCCAATTGTCTTACCCGTTACGGGGAAACTATTCGGTATTCTATTCGCAGTACCGTCGTATTTTACCGCGAAATCAAGCAGACATTGATTCGCAGCATATTTTATCGGGCCCCAGTCAACTATTTCCGTAGTAACCTCGCTTGTAACCGTGGTCACCTGGCGATACCATACGCATACCTGATTTTTACCGGAATCGTCTTTACCTGCGCCAACTTCACCTACTTCAGTCCACTCTCCGGTTTTAGCAGAACAATACTCCCATTTATTATCCCAATAGCGAATATACTCAAATTCCGTTCCCTTATTTGAGCTATTCGTCCAGCCATCGGTGCTTTGGCGTTCGGCAGAAGCATTATAGCTGCATTTCCATATATCTACATTGTATTCTTCAGGCGTGTTGCTGCCACGATACCCATATGCTTTACCTTTATTTGGTATAAGCTCACTTAATTTGACACCTTGCTCGCTATGTATGCTGCCTTCCGTGGCCTTCAATTCATATATCGCGCGGAAAGTCTCCCATCCATTATACGTATGCAGTGTATCCAGACCATAGGTAAACCCTTCACGAGTTACATTGTTGTAAGAGGTTCCCCATCCGGTCGGCACAACGCCCGTGTTGGTTATCCACAGGTTGATGGGCAGTACCTGCTCCGCCAACGTCGCATCCACAACCTTAATCGTATAGGTTTTGCCATCTATCTCGATAGTGGTTGTGCCGACGGCTATACCTTTGATAGTTATGGTGGTTTTATCGCCGGTCTGCCTTATTTCATGAATCTGCCACTGGCTGCCAGCATCTGTAGGTGCTTCATTGTCTCTCCATCCGCCAGCCGTTTCAGTATCGCCAAGATTGTTCAGATAGTAACTGTTCTGAGATATATTCCAGTACTTGCCTGTCTCATTGTATGACAAACTCAGTATTGCAGAGCTGCTACCAACCGAAGCCGTGTTGTTACCTATAGTCAGGAATTTACTACCTGCATTATAGTCTACAGTATATCCGCCATTTACGCTCTTAATTTTCCACCAATTACCGTTATCAGTAGTTACGCTTCCGTTGAGCTTCAAGCCTTTATAATAATAATAATAATAATTGTTCCACGTTGATTCTTGATTGGTAAGAGTCTTATTATGGCGGGTATTATAAATCAGGTACTTATTACCCTCTTTCAGGTCACTGGTAGACGTAATTTCTGCAGTGGTAGTCTCTCCGGCAGTAGTAGTTATACCGTTCTCTGCCACTGCAGCGATGTCAGCGTTTACAGGGCTACCAATTTTATCGCTGGTCACTACGCCGTTAACAGTTATAACTCCAGTGCTCCCCTTCGTGATTTCTATCGTTCGGCCAACCTCTGTCGTTGCGGCCTTCTCATATATGCCCATTACGGAGAAGTGCGACGCGGTAAACGCATACCAGCCATCCTCGGTCTTGCCTGTGATATCATTAACAGTGCTATCGCTTTCCACGATGAACGCGATAACCTTGCTGCTATCCCATCCTTCGGGTATCTTTATGCGAACCTCGGCTTCGCCGGTATACTTATTATTGTCTGCGGTCGAAGGGGTCACATCATAGGCCGCTATCTTCCCCTCAGCAGCACCCTGTATCGCAACCGTTGCAGTCTCACACTTCAGCGCCGCAAGGTTGGGGCCGGTTACGCGAACGGTGTCGTTATCGGCGGTAGTATTGCCGCTACCATTGCCTACGGTTTTGTTGTTGGTGGGAACATTTATTGTTCCATCAGCCTTAAACCCGCCCTCTACAAGCACATCAGAAGCGGAATAGATGTCGCTATTCTGCATGCGCGCGCCAATAACGCGCAGTATCATGCGAATCTCTTTTGCAATTTGAGTCTCGTCCTTATGTGACGGATTATCGCACCATATGCAGAACATGGAGCCAACAGGGGTTATGCTCTCTGCACCGTTGTTGTAACCTGCAAAGTTCTTATATGTAGTGTTGCTGAAATTTTTCGCATAATTGACCCATGTAGTTTCATCAAAAGAGCCTGAAAAAGCATAATAACTATTAGGGCTCCATGTGCTCTGCTGAGTATCCTTATTCACTACATAATAAAAATCTTGATTAGTGTTAATTATCTCTTTCGCATAGTTATATACAGTCGCCGTGCTCGCGTATCCCGAATTTGACGACCAGTAGCAAACCTGCGCATTGTTCACATAACCATTATTGCTATCACTACGGAAGCTGTCGTTAAAAATGCGTGCGTTCATTCCCGCAGCGGAAATCATGCTGACTATTTCGTTGGCATAGTTGTAGAAAGTAGAATTCCAGCCGCCCGTGTATTCGTCTGCGCCGAAGTTAAAGTATTTGCACCCTTTACCTTGGAAATAGGTAATATACTTCTGCATAAGCGCCTTTACAAATGCAGTAGCATAATTGTTGCTAAGGTTCAAGCAAGCTTTATTGCTGCCGTAATATGCATTTGTAATGTTAAGCTTGCCCATTGCCGTAATAACGGCTTCCATATGGAAAGGCGTATTAAAAAGAGGAACGATTTCAATGCCGATTTTATCAGCAGCCACGAAAATCTCGTCCATTTCGGCTTCGGTCAACTCGTTCTTTTCGCCCGCATTGTAATATGCCTTGTTGCCTTCCTTAATTGCATCTGTAACTGCCTGTTTTTCATAAGTATTCACAGACATATCATCAAGCAGGAAGCGCAGACCTTTATTTCCGAACGCAAGCTGAACCTGATTATATCCGGCTGCCTTCGCTTCATACATCAGCGCGATAATCCAGTCTTTGCTGAAATACTTTCTGCCGCAGTCCAGATGTACTATACGATATTGAAGTTCCACATTCGCCTGCACGGGCATCACGTTCGCCGGCATAATCCCCTCATCCGTGGGCTCGGCAGTGGGTTCGCCCTGCGTGGGCTCTACCGTGGTCGCGGGGTTCTCGGGCGTAGGCTCGGGAACTTCGGTGACTTCGGGAGTCTCCGTCTCGGCCGGCTTGGTGGGTTCAGCCGATTCCGTCGGTTGCTCTGTTTCCGTAAGCTCAGGCGTGGTATCCACGTCCATTGCTCCCCACCCTCCTGCCATTGCTGACGCGGGCAGCAGACCTGCCACCATTATCAGCGCAAGCAGCACGGAAAACAGCTTCTTGAACACTTGATTTCTCATATGTTTCCTTCCTCCTAAAAAATGTCGGTCCGTACCGCATAATTTTAGTATTATACAGAATATATTGTATCCCTTAACGAAAGAAAAAGCAAGAGAGGAAACGAAAAACGGTGAATTTTTTGTTAAAAAAGAGCCGCCCGCGCACGGGAGACTCTTTGCATATAAAAACCCGCTTTACGCGGGCAGCGAAACGGTTACTGTCGTGCCCACGTTCGGGACGGATTCAAGCCTTATGCTGCCGTGGTGATACATTACCGCGTGCTTAACTATGGATAGGCCAAGCCCCGTGCCGCCGCTCTCCTTGGAGTGGGACTTATCCACGCGGTAGAACCGCTCGAACACGCGGGCCTGATGCTCTTCGGGAATGCCTATGCCGGTATCCGCCACGGTAACGGTGGCAAGGCCGTCCTTTTCGCCCACGGTTATGCTTACGCTGCCGCCCGCGCGGTTGTACTTAACGGCATTGTCGCACAGGTTGTAAATAATTTCATATAATAGCCGCCTTACGCCGGTTATGCAGACGCTTTCACCCCGCACCTCAACGCCTATGTGCCTTTCGTCCGCCTCCGTGCGCAGGTCGCTTGCTGCCTCCGCCGCAACCGCCTTCAGGTCAACGCGCTCCATGGGCATGTCGCAGCCTTCGTCAAGCTGGCTCAGCCTTATTATGTCCCCTATCAGCGTAACGAGGCGCTGCGCCTCCTGCCGAATGTGGCCCACAAAGCGGGGCATATCCTCCGCCTTCACCATGCCGTTTTCTATCAGCTCCGCGCTGCCTATAATGCCCTGCAGCGGGGTTTTAAGCTCATGCGAAACGTTTGCCGTAAATTCGCGGCGCATGGCGTCCGCATTCTGCTTTTCGGTTATGTCAAAGCCGAGTATTACCGCGCCTGCCGTTTTTCCGTCGGATTCTATGCGGCTCACGTCAAGCTGATATACCTTGCCGCCGCGGTCGATGGTCGTCTCGCCGTGGCCGCCGTCGTATGCGGCGCGTATGGCCTCGCTCAGCTTGGGGTTCCTGTCCACCGTAATAAAATCGTGGCCCGCGCAGTTTTCTTCCGCGTTGAATAGCTGCCTTGCCGCAGGGTTCATGCTTATTATGCTCCCCTTTTCATCCAGCAGCACAAGCCCTTCGTTCATGCTGCGGGTTATGGCATTGAACTCGTCCTTCTTCTTGTCCAGCGCGCGCATCTGCGCGTCTATCTGCGTATGCTGGCGGTTTATGCGGCTCAGCAGCGGGGCTATCTCCTCGTATGCGTCGTTGTCCAGCGGATGGTCAAGGTCCAGCGCGTTCAGCGGTGCAACTATCCTCTGCGCCAGCCTGTTCGCCATAACTATCGCCAGTACAAGCGCCGCCAGCACTATTATCACCACCGGCCTCAGCATGCCCAGTGCCAGCGTTGCAATGGTAGCCCGGCTTACGGATATTCTTATTACGCTGCCGTCGTCAATCCGCTTTGCGTAATACATCGTCTTTTGCATAAGCGTTGCCGAATAGCGCGTGCTTTGGCCCTCGCCGTCCGCCATGGCCTGCTGTACCTCTTCGCGCTCGGCGTGGTTGTCCAGCGCGCCTGCATCGCTGCCGCTGTCGTATTTCACCGTGCCATCGGGCGCTATCCATGTCAGCCTGTATCTTTCGCTCTTCACGCGGGCAAGGTAATCCTCCCCGCCCTGCTCAACGCCCGCCGCCGCAAGGCTCAGCTGATCCTTCAGCTCGCTTTCCTGCAGGCTTGCAAAGTATTCGTATAAGCAGTCCATTATTATCAGCAGGCTGGAGAGCAGTATTATGCCCGCAACCAGCATTATCGCCCTGAATATTCTTTTCGTCATTGCCCTTCCTCCATCCGGTAGCCAACGTTTCTTACGGTTTTAATGCTTTCGCCGCATTTGCCAAGCTTTTGGCGCAGCGTGCGTATGTGCATATCAATGGTGCGCGTTTCGCCCATGTAGTCCGTTCCCCAAACCCGTTCCATAAGCTGCTCCCTTGTGAACGCCGTGCCTATATGGGAAAGGAACAGCTTCAGCAGCTCATATTCCTTGTATGTCAGCGTTATTCGCTCCCCGTCTGCGCTCACGGTATGCTCAAGTGTGTTCATGCTTATGCCGCAGGCGTTGAGCGTGTCCGCTTCCTTTGCCGCGCTGCACCGCCTGAGCACCGCCTTCACGCAGGATATAAGCTCCATCACGCCGAAGGGCTTGGTCAAATAATAATCCGCGCCAAGGTCAAGCCCTTGTATCCTGTCGTATTCGCTGCCCTTGGCCGTGGCCATGACTATGGGTATCTGCTTCAGCGCGGCGTTGGCCCGTATGCGCCTTAGCAGCTCTATTCCGTCAATGCCCGGCAGCATAACGTCCAGCACAATAAGCTGCGGCTTTTCCTTTTCGCCGGTTATCGCGGCATAGAAGCTGCTGCCGTCCTCAAAGCCTCTTGCCGCAAAGCCCGCTGAGCTCAGCGCATATACCTCTATGTCCCGTATGCTTGCGTCGTCCTCCACGCACCATATCATGCTGTTTAGTCCTCCTTATGCACTCCCGTTACGGAGAATATGACCCATTCGGCAATGTTCACCGCATGGTCGGCAATGCGCTCAAAATACTTGGCTATCATCAATAAATCCAGCGCATATTCGCCGTCCGTCGGGTCGGCCGCTATTCTTTCGATAAGCTGATGCTTCACCCTGTCGAAATATGCGTCAACAACATCGTCCGCGGCAATGACCTTCTCCGCCATTATTGTATCATGTTTTACATATGCGTCCACACTATCCGTGACCATTTTTATAGCCGCGTTCGCCATTTCGCGCATAAGCTGCTCATTGGCGGCGCTCCTGTCGCTAAGATAGGTTATTATCTCCGCAATATCCTCCGCCTGGTCGCCTATGCGCTCCATATCGGTTATCATCTTCAGCGCGGCGGATATCTGCCTTAAATCGCGCGCCACGGGCTGCTGCTGGAGCAAAAGCTTCAGGCACATGGATTCTATGCTGCGCTCCTTCTGGTCTATCGCCACGTCAAGCCCGGCAACCTTTTTCGCAAGCGCCTTGTCGCCTTCCATAAGCGCCTTCAGCGCCATGCCTATGGATTCCTCGCACATTGCGCCCATCTCAATAAGCTCCCTGTTCAGCTCCGCAAGCTGATTGTCAAACCGGCTTCTCATTATCCGAACCTCCCTGTAATGTAATCCTCTGTGCGCTTATCCGTGGGCTGGGAGAACATCTCCTCCGTCTTGCCGTATTCAACAAGCTCGCCCAGCAGGAAAAACGCCGTGTTGTCCGATATTCTTACCGCCTGCTGCATATTGTGGGTAACGATAACTATTGTGTATTGCTCCTTCAGCTGCATGGCCAGTTCTTCTATTTTTGATGTTGATATGGGGTCCAGCGCACTTGTGGGCTCGTCCATCAGCAGCACGTCCGGCTCCACCGCCAGCGCACGCGCTATGCAAAGGCGCTGCTGCTGCCCGCCAGAAAGACCAAGCGCATTCTTTCTCAACCTGTCCTTTACCTCGTCCCATATTGCCGCGCCGCGCAGGGACTTTTCAACAATGTCGTCCAGCTTGGCCCTGTTCCTTATGCCGTGGGTACGCGGGCCGTAGGCAATGTTGTCATATATGCTCATAGGGAACGGATTCGGCTTCTGGAACACCATGCCTATCTGCCGCCTCAGCTCGCTCACGTCCACGCCAGGCGCAAATATGTCCTTCCCCTTGTATTCAACGCTGCCCGTTATCTTAACGTCCGGTATCAGATCGTTCATGCGATCAAGTGTTTTAAGGAACGTGGACTTGCCGCAGCCGGACGGGCCTATCAGCGCCGTTATGCTGTTTTTAGGTATATCTATGTTTATATTTTTCAGCGCCTGATGGTTGCCATACCACAGGCAAAGCTCTTTCACGCTCAAAATGCTCTTTTCATTGGCTTCCATATTCTCTCTCCCTTCCATGCGCTTAGTATCTATATCCGCCTTTTGTTCTTAAAGCTTCTTGCAACCGCTTCCGCGCTCAGGTTTATTATCAGCGTCAACAGCATAAGTATTGCCGCTATCGCAAACGCAACGCCGAATTCGCCGCGTTCCTTTGCGTATATATACAGTGCAACCGTAAGCGTTGCGCCGGAGCTTTTAAGCCCCATGAAGAAGCCGTTCACAACGTGCGCTATGCCCGCCGTGAAAAGCAGCGCCGCCGATTCGCCGAGTATTCGGCCGACAGACAGTATGCAGCCGGTTATAACGCCGTCCACGCAGCCCGGCAGCACCACCGTGCGTATTACGCGCCATTTGCCCGCGCCAAGGCCGAACGCACCTTCACGGTAGCTCTGCGGCACGGTTTTCAGGCTCTCCTGTGTGGTGCGGACGATGGTGGGCAGGATCATCACCACCAGGGTCATTATAACAAGCGTGAGCGCGCCCGCCATAAGCGAGGTTTGCATCTTCAAAAATTCACAGAAGAACAGCATGCCCACAAGGCCGTATATAATGCTCGGTATGCCGGAAAGCGTTTCCGCAGCGTATTCTATAACGCGTACAAGCTTTTTGTTCGATGCATATTCGCTAAGATATATCGCCGCGCATACGCCAAGCGGAAGCACGATTATTATGGTTGCTATCACAACATAAATGCTGTTCAGTATATCAGGCCAAATGCCTATCGTGTCGTTCAGTATGCTTGGCGCCGTGGTCAAAAACTTCCATGTTATGTTTGGTATGCCCCGGTAAAGCACATACCCTATCAAAAACACTACCAGCGCGCCTATGGCGGCTGTTGACGCATACATCAGCGCCTTCATGCCGTATATATATGCCCTGCGGCCAAACGAAAGCTTTTTATTCATTTATTTACGCCTCCTTGTCCCGCTTCAGGAAGAAATTGAGCGCCGCGTTTATAAGCATTATAAATACGAACAGCACCAGCGCAATCGAGAACAGCGCCTGCCGCTGCAATCCGCCCGAATAGGACATTTCGCCCGCAACCGCCGTTGTAAGGAACCTTACGCTTTCAAAAAGTCCCGGCATGTTCGCCACGTTGCCCGAAACCATCATAACCGCCATAGCCTCGCCTATCGCGCGGCCAACGCCCAGCACAACCGCCGCCGCAATGCCGCTGCGCGCCGCGGGGACGGATACCTTGAAATATGTTTCCACCTCGGTTGCGCCAAGGGCAAGCGATGCATCCTCGTATTCCTTCGGCACGGCCTCAAGCGCCGTTACAGACACCTTTATTATTGAAGGCAGTATCATTATTGCCAGCACTATTATCGCCGCCAGCAGGCTTGCGCCGTCCGGCACGTTAAACAGCTTCCTTATCCCCGGCACAAGCACCAGCATGCCCACAAGGCCGTATACAACGCTTGGTATGCCCGCAAGCAGGCTGACTGCCGACTGCATAACAGCCTTCAGCTTCTTCGGCGCAAGCTTTGCAATATACACGCTTGCCATAAAGCCTACCGGCACGCCCAGCACTATTGCGCCGCATGTGCCGTATACGCTGGTCAGTATAAACGGCAGTATGCCGAAGGAAGGCTCGGTGGTCTTTGCCGTGGACGCCCACACCTTGCCGAACAGGAACGGTATAAGGCCTATTTCTCTTATTGCGGGCAGGCCGGATATTATAAGATAAACCGTTATCAGCAGCACGCAGCCCACGGTTATAAGTCCCGCCACAAGGAATATTCCGTGCACAATGGTTTCTATCGGCTTTGCTGTATGCTTCTTATTCTGCTTCATGCCTGCTCCTTTCTTATTAACGTGGCTGTCGGACGGCCCTTCGGCCGCCCGATCATTAAGGTTTGTATTGTTCACGCTCAGTTCGCGGCTACCGCACCGGCCTTGGCGATTATGTCCGCCGCATCGGCGCTGGTGGCATAGTCGTAGAACTTCTGCGCAGTCTCGCTGAGGGCCGCACCGTCCTTAGTTACCAGCACAAACGGGCGCTGTACAACGTAGCTGCCGTCCTTAACGGTGTCCTCGGTGGGGGCCACTCCGCCAACGGTCAGGGCCTTAACGCTGTCCTTCAGAGAGGCAAGGGAAGCATAGCCGATGGCGTTGGGGTTCTGGGATACGGTGGTTATAACGTCGCCGGTGGAGGTCAGCTCCTGGCGGTATTGGCACTTGTCGGCAGTGCCGGTGATGGATTCAAAGCCGTCCCTTGTGCCGCTGCCCGCCTCGCGGCCTATGAGCACCACTTCGGCATCATTACCGCCAACGTCCTTCCAGTTGGTGATTTCGCCGGTGTAAAGCTTGGCAATGGTTTCAAGGTCAAGATTGTTTACAGGGTTTTCCGGGTTTACTATTATGGCAATGCCGTCATATGCAAGCACGGTCTCCTTCAGCCCTTCGGCCTTCTCGTCGTCCTTCAGGCTTCTGCTGGAAAGGCCGATATCGCAGCGGCCTTCAAGCACGGCCTTTATGCCGGAGCCCGAGCCGGTGGGGTTGTAAGTGAACGTTGTGCCCTGGTTGTTCGCCATGAACGATTCGCCAAGCGCACCTATCACCTTTTCCATGGACGTTGAGCCATCCGTTGAAACGCTGCCGCCCGCGCTGCCGTTATCGGCTGCGCAGCCCGCAAACATAGCCGCCGCAGTTATCGCGGCAAGTACGATCATCATAATCTTCTTCATAATTCTTATCTCCTTTCGGTTCCTTCAAATCATTTTCTTTATGGTTATAGGATACTCAATCCATGTAAAATCAAAAAGAAATGTTATGTAAAATCCATGTCAAATCGCATGGCCTTGACAAGCTGCTGTCACTGTGTGTATAATGCAGGCAACACTTGTTGCGCAAACTATGTTACTCAAAAAGGAGGCTGCCTGAATGGAGGCGCTTAGCGTAAAAGGATTATGCAAGGAATACCCGTCCTTCAGCCTGAAGGATGTTTCCTTTTCGGTTGAGCAGGGTGCTATAATGGGCTTTATCGGCCGCAACGGCGCAGGAAAAACCACCACGCTCAAATCAATACTCAATTTGGTGCATCCAAGCCGCGGAGAGATACGCTTTTTCGGCATGGAACTTGAAAAGAACGAGCTGGAAATAAAAAAACAAATAGGTTTTGTTTCCGGCGGCGTGGATTACTATGTAAAAAAGAAAATCAAGACTATAACCAACGTTACGCGCCGCTTTTATGATGATTGGGACGAGCAAGCGTACCGCCGCTATATGGCGCAGTTTGAGCTGGACGAAAGCAAAACTCCGGATCAGCTTTCCGCCGGCATGAAGGTGAAATACGCGCTCACGCTTGCGCTGAGCCACAGGGCGAAGCTGCTTATACTCGATGAACCCACAAGCGGGATCGATCCCGTATCGCGCGACGATCTGCTGGATGCTTTTCTTTCGCTTCAGCGCGAAGGCGTAAGCATACTTTTCTCCACGCATATAACAAGCGACCTTGACCGCTGCGCGGATTCAATAACATATATACGCCGCGGCGAGATTGCCACGAGTATGCCGTTAGAGCGGTTCCTTGGGCAGTATATGGCTGCGGAAATAGACGCCGATGCCATACCCGCCGATATCAGCGCGCTGCTCATAGGCGCCAAGCCCGCCAAGCACGGCTATACCGCCATAGTGAATAAGCGGGACGCGGCAAAGCTGCCCACGTTTGTGCGCCTTGCCCCAGCCGATCTTGAAACGGCCATGATACATCTTGAAAAGGAGTGAAAGCCATGCTGTCAAAGCTGTTGTATAAGGAATTTAAGCTTGCCTTGCATCCGGCGGCGGTGCTTTTTCTGCTGCTGAGTTCAATGATGCTTATTCCGAATTATCCAATGTATGTGCTGTTTTTCTATAACACGCTGGGCATATTCTTCATCTGCCTCAGCGGGCGCGAAAATCACGACTTTGCATATTCCCTCTCCCTGCCCATAAGGAAGCGGGACGCCGTGCGCGCGCGCATTGTGTTCGCCGTTATATTGCAGCTTGCGCAGTGCGTATTGGCGGTTGGCTTCATGTTCGTCCGCCGCGCGCTGGGCCTTGGCGCAAATGAAGCCGGAATGGATCCGAACGTTGCTTTTTTCGGGCTAAGCTTCATAATGCTCGCCGTCTTTAATTATGTTTTCTTCACCGGCTATTTTTCGCGGCCTGATAAGGTCGGCCGTGTGTTCGCGCGCGCAAGCATAGTAACGTTTATATACATCGGCATTGCGGAGGCCTGCGCGTTCGCCGTTCCTTTCTTCCGTGATGTGCTCGATACGCCAGATCCCGAAAACATGGGAACGAAGTACATCATACTTGCCATAGGCGCTGTGATATACGGGCTTACATCATATATGGCATATCGCATATCCGCAAAAAAGTTTGAGGTGCTGGACATGTAAAATCAATTCTTCATACAGAAAAGAGACAGCCGCATGACTGTCTCTTTTTATGTTTAATTATGCGTTTCAGGCTTTGAGCGCTGCTTCGATGGTGTCTATCAATTCCTTGGCGGCAAGCGTTGGCGGCATTTCCCCGCTCATTACCTGCCCGCTCAGTTCGTCCATGCATTTCTGCACGCGCGGATTTGAATAGATCATTGTGCGAATATAATCATCCGTCATGCTCTTTACCCATTCCATGGTCTGCGATCCGCGGCGGGATTCAAGCACGCCTGTGCGGCGCGTCTGCTTGATAAAGCCGAGTATAACGTTCCATATGCCCTCAACGCCTTCGCCCGTTATGGCGGAGCATGTGTATGCTCCCGTGGTCCAGCCTTCGGTCGCAGGGCGCAGATATCTGAGTACCTGCTCATATTCGGCCCTGGCGGCCTGCGCGCGGGTTTTATTGTCCCCGTCGGCCTTATTGACCAAAATAGCATCCGCCGTTTCTATAACGCCTTTCTTTATGCCCTGAAGGTCGTCCCCCGCGCCGGCAATGGTTATAACAAGGAAAAAGTCCACCATTGCGCGCACTGAGGTTTCGTTCTGGCCCACGCCCACGGTTTCAACAAGAATGGTATCGAATCCGGCCGCTTCGCAAAGGAGCATGGTTTCGCGGCTTTTGCGCGTTACCCCGCCCAATGTGCCGCCGGAAGGAGACGGACGTATGAACGCTTCGTTCCTTCTTGAAAGGCGTTCCATGCGCGTTTTGTCGCCCAGTATGCTGCCGCGTGAGATGCTGCTTGTCGGGTCCACGGCAAGCACAGCAACCTTCCTCCCCTTATCGCAAAGCATATTGCCGAAGCATTCTATAAATGTGCTTTTGCCCGCCCCCGGCACGCCCGTTATGCCAACGCGCACGCTGTTTCCGGTATAGGGCAAAATGCGGCGGATTATTTCCTGTCCCAATGCGAAATGCTTTTCGGAATTGCTTTCCACAATGGTTATGGCCTGCGCCAAAATGCGGCGGTTGCCGCTGAGCACGCCCTGAACATACTCCTCCACGCTCATCTGTTTACGCGAAAAGGGGCGGGGCGCAGTTTCCTGCACTCCGCTGCCTTCTATCCCCGGCATAACGCTGGAAGCGAATTCGCTCCCCGCACCGTCCGGAGTCCATTCGGGTTTATAGTTTTCCTTGTTCTCTGCCATTTTTATTTGGTGTAGCCAAGGCGCTCGTTAAGCTTATTGAGCATTTCTTCCGCGGCCTCGGGTATGCGGGTACCGGGCCCGAATATGCAAGCCGCGCCGGCTTTATACAGGAAATCGTAATCCTGCGGCGGGATAACGCCGCCCGCTATTACCATTATGTCCTCGCGGCCAAGCTTCTTCAGCTCTTCCATCAGCTGCGGCAGCAGCGTCTTGTGTCCGGCGGCAAGGGAACTCATGCCAACGATATGCACGTCGTTATCCACGGCGTCGCGTGCGGTCTCGGCAGGGGTCTGGAACAGGGGACCTACGTCCACGTCAAAGCCCATATCGGCATACGCCGTAGCGACCACCTTTGCGCCGCGGTCGTGACCATCCTGGCCCATCTTGGCTACCATTATGCGAGGACGGCGGCCTTCGCGCTTTTCGAATTCATCGGTCATCTTCCTTACGCGCTCTATCGCGGCGGTATCGGAGGATTCCTTGGAATATACGCCGGAAATGGAGCGTATAACGGCCTTATGGCGGCCGCAGACCTTTTCTACTGCCATAGATATCTCTCCCAGGCTTGCGCGCGCTCGGGCGGCCTCAACGGCCAGCTCAAGCAGGTTGCCTTCGCCCGTCTCAACGGACTTGGTGATCGCGTCAAGGCACTGCTGAACCTTTTCATTGTCGCGATTGGCGCGCAGCTTATTCAGCCTTGCTATCTGCGCCTCGCGCACGGCGGTGTTGTCAACTTCAAGAATGTCTATTGCATCCTCGTGCTCAAGCTGCATATAGTTCAGGCCGACTATATTCTCGCGGCCGGAGTCTATGCGGGCCTGACGGCGCGCGGCGGCTTCTTCTATTCTCATCTTGGGCAGGCCGGTTTCTATTGCCTTGGCCATGCCGCCCAGCTTTTCAACTTCCTGTATATGGCCCCATGCACGCTTTATCAGCTCATCGGTCAGGGCTTCAACATAGTATGAACCGCCCCAAGGATCGACCACCTTGCAAACGCGGGTCTCGTCCTGAATATAAAGCTGGGTATTTCTTGCTATGCGCGCGGAGAAGTCCGTTGGCAGGGCAATGGCTTCGTCAAGGGCGTTGGTGTGCAGGCTCTGCGTATGGCCAAGCGCGGCAGCCATGGCTTCCATGCAGGTACGGCCAACGTTGTTGAACGGATCCTGCGCGGTAAGGCTCCAGCCGGAGGTCTGGCAATGCGTCCTCAGCGCCATGGACTTATCAAGCTTCGGCCCGAATTCCTTTATTATCTTGGCCCACAGCACGCGGCCAGCGCGCATTTTGGCAACCTCCATAAAGTAATTCTTGCCCATGCCCCAGAAGAAGGACAGGCGGGGCGCGAACGCATCTATATTCAGTCCGGCGGCGATACCGGTGCGGATGTATTCAAGGCCGTCCGCAAGGGTGTAACCAAGCTCTATATCCGCGGTTGCACCGGCTTCCTGAATATGGTAGCCGGAGATGGAGATGGAGTTGAATTTGGGCATATATTTTGCGGTATAAGCGAAAATATCGCCAATTATGCGCATGGAGGTCTTTGGAGGATAGATGTACGTATTCCTCACCATGAACTCCTTGAGTATGTCGTTCTGTATGGTACCAGCCAGCTTGGACTTATCAACGCCCTGCTCTTCGGCAGCCAGAATGTAGAACGCCATTATGGGCAGCACCGCGCCGTTCATGGTCATTGAAACGGACATCTGGTCAAGCGGAATGCCCTTGAACAGTATTTCCATATCCAGTATGGAATCAACGGCAACGCCGGCCTTACCAACGTCGCCAACCACTCTGGGATGATCGGAATCGTAGCCGCGGTGAGTAGCAAGGTCAAACGCTATTGAAAGGCCCTTCTGACCGGCGGCAAGGTTGCGCCTGTAAAATGCATTGGATTCTTCCGCGGTGGAGAAACCGGCATACTGGCGAACGGTCCACGGGCGGGTGACGTACATTGTGGGGTACGGCCCGCGGAGGAAAGGCGGCAGACCGGCGGTGTAACCGGTGTGCACGGCGTCCTTAATGTCCGCACGGGTATAGTTGGGCTGAACGTCTATCTGCTCCATGGTATGGGTGACCAGTTCTTCAACGCTCATGCCGGTTTCGGCCTTAACGCGCGCGGCCCACTGCTCCTTTGTTTCCTTTTCAATGCAGGGAGCGGTAAAATCTACTTTCGAAAAATCGGGTCTTGTGCTCATATCAGCCTATCCCCCTCTCGGACTGTATCTTTTTAAGTATCTCAAGGCAGTTTGCTTTAACGTGAATGTATTCATCCACGCCCGCCTCGTCATAGCTGGGCTTGAACTCCGCCGCAGGTGCGCCCGCAAGCATAACCAGCATATTCGGTGCCTTTTCCTTTATGCCCTTTGCAATGGCTGGAACAAGCTCCGGATAAGTATCATCGGTGGAGCAGATAACGGCCACGTCCGCGCCGCTTTCCACCGCCGCCTTAACGGCGCAGTTGGGGCATTCAAAGCCATCGTTGCCAATAACGTTTATGCCGCCCACCTCAAGGAACCCGCGCGAGAAATCCGCCCTGGCCTTATGCTGGGGTATCGGCCCCATGTTCACAAGGAACGCGCTCAGGCGCTTGCCGGTCTTTTCCGCCGCATCGTCGGTAGCCTTGCGCAGCGCTTCAAACTGCTCCGTCCAGCGGTGCTGTTCAATGGGTTCAATGTGCATGGCCATGCTGCCGCCGCAGCAGGGCTGTCCAGCGGGCTTTGCAGCCCTTTCAAGCGGCTTTTCGCTCATGTTGGCATACATATTGGTGCCCACGGCCCTGTCCGCACGGGTAGCCAGCTTCTTAAAGCGCTCGTTGAGCACCTTTTTAACTTCGGCCTGTATTTCGCCCTTTTCAAGCATGGCATACATGCCGCCGTTAGCCTCTATTTCCTTAAATTTACCGGATATCGCCTTTATCAGCTCTCCGGTAAGGGTTTCAACATACCAGCTTCCGCCTGCGGGATCCACAGGATGCAGCAGGTCGAATTCCTCGCGCAGCATAAGCTGCAGGTTGCGCGCTATCCTCTTGCTGGTTTCATCGCTTTCGCCTATCGCCTCGTCAAGCGGGGAAACGCTCATGGCGTTTATCCCGCCAACAACGCCGGAGAAAGCTTCCGTGGTGGTGCGCAGAATATTTACATAGGGATCAAACACCGTTTTGGTGAACGCGGAAGTGCGGGCGTAAACGTCCGCCTTGGCGGCCTCGTCACCCGCGCCGTATGCGCGCGCCATGCGCGCGTACACAACGCGCATCGCCCTAAGCTTGGCTATTTCCATGAAGAAGTTGGAACCGAGGGACACGGAAAGGCGAATGCTCTTAGCAGCATCGTCCGCACTTATGCCGCGCTCCATCATGGCGGCGATATAATCGCTGGCGGTGGCTATAACATAAGCCGCTTCCTGCACGGCAGTAGCGCCGCCGTTGGCGTATACGTTGCCGTCCGCTATAACGGTGCGCAGCTTGGGTGCATTCTCCTTGGCGAACTTTACGGATTCCGCCATGTCGTCATACGCCTTTTCAAGCGTTTTGCCTATGCCGCCGCGCAGCGCTATCATGCCGATGGGGTCCGCGCCGAAGCAGCCTTCCGCCTTATCAAAGTCCTTAACGGAGGCCTTGGCAAGCTTCAGCTTGCTTATGGCGGAGCCGCCTGCGGTTACGTGCAGGCCGGCCGCGGGCAGCACAACGCCTTCAAACAGCTTTGCCATGTCCGCTTCGTTTTCTACCTTTACGCCGCCGCACAGCTTAACGTTAACGGCGGTAGCGCCGCGGTCAAGCTCATGCAGTATCTGCTTATTGGCCTGCGCCGGATCAACGGCGTTCACTTCCTGTGCTATCGCCCATGGGTGATCCATATAGCCCGCGGGGTCGGTGCCGCGCAGATAGTCGCCCTCGCCGGGGCGTTCGGGGTTGGCGGAATAGTCCGCATCGGTATATATGGGCTTAAGGGTTATGCCCTCATATGTTTTGGTGAGCAGCTTTTTATCAAAATCCGCACCCTTGAGCGATTCTATCGCCGCGGCCTTCCATTCGTCATAGGTAGGCACGGGGAATTCGTCAAGAGACGGCCTAGTGAACTGGTTTTCTTCGTTTGCCATTGTGTAAATATCCTCCTTGGCTTAAACGGGGAAATTGCCGTGCTTCTTTTCGGGACGGGTTTCCTTTTTGCTTTCAAGCATGGCAAGGGCGCTGGCTATATGCACGCGGGTAAGCGCGGGCTCTATAACGTCGTCCACAAAGCCGCGGGACGCCGCCTGATAAGGATTGGCAAAGTTCTTGCGGTATTCCTCTATCATCTGCTTGCGGGTCTCCTGCGGGTTCTCGCTGGCCTCTATTTCCTTGCGGTAAACTATATTGGCCGCGCCGTCCGGGCCCATAACGGCTATTTCCGCCGTGGGCCATGCGAACACCATGTCCGCGCCAAGGTCCTTGGAGCACATTGCAAGATACGCTCCGCCGTAGGCCTTGCGGGTAACAACGGTTATCTTGGGGCAGGTGGCCTCGGAATAGGCATAGAGCATCTTCGCGCCGTGGCGAATTATTCCGCCGTATTCCTGGTTCACGCCGGGCAGGAAGCCGGGAACGTCAACAAAGGTGATGAGCGGTATATTGAAGCTGTCGCAGAAGGAGATGAACCTTGCGGCCTTATCGGAAGCATTTATATCTAGGCTGCCGGCCATAACGGTGGGCTCGTTGGCCAGTATGCCAACGCTCTTTCCGCCAACGCGGCCAAAGCCGGTTATCATGTTCTTTGCATAGTAGGGCTGCACCTCGAAGAAGTCGCCGTCGTCAACAACGCTCTTTATAACGGTCTTCATTTCGTAAGCCTTGTTGCTGCTTTCGGGCATTATCTCGTTCAGGTTTTCGCATACCCTGTTCACATCGTCTCCTGAGTACCTTACAGGGGCGCTCTCGCGGTTGGAAGAAGGCAGGAAGCTTACAAGGCGCCTTATGCCCTCAAGCGTCTGATATTCGTCGGGATATACAAAGTGCGCCACGCCGGACTTCTGGTTATGCACCATTGCGCCGCCAAGGGCTTCGCTGGTGACTTCCTCGCGGGTAACGGTCTTTATTACCTGCGGGCCGGTTATGAACATGTAAGAGGTCTTATCGGACATGAATATGAAGTCCGTAAGTGCGGGGGAATACACCGCGCCGCCCGCGCAGGGGCCCATTATGGCCGAAATCTGCGGCACCACGCCGGATGCAATGGTATTGCGGAAGAAAATGTTGCCGTAACCGGAAAGCGCGTCAACGGCTTCGGGTATTCTTGCTCCGCCGCTGTCGTTAAGGCCTATTACGGGCGCGCCCATTTTAAGCGCAAGGTCAAGCACCTTGCATATCTTCTTTGCATGCATTTCGCCCAGCGAACCGCCCACAACGGTGAAATCCTGTGCGAAAACATACACGAGTCTTCCGTCTATCATGCCGTAACCGGTAACCACGCCGTCTCCGGGGGCCTTGGCATCGTAGCGGCTTTCAACGAATGCGTCAAGCTCAACAAAGCTGCCCTGATCCAGCAGGTAGTTCAGCCTTTCGCGGGCGGTCAGCTTGCCGGAATCATGCTGCTTGGCTATGCGCTTTTCCCCGCCGCCGGCAGCGATCCTGTCCTTCTTCTCGTAAAGCAGATCTATCTTGTTTCCCATCTGTTTTTCTCCTTAATTTATGTTGTACCTGTAATTTTTTATTTTCTTTCGGTAAGCTCCAGCAGCACGCCCGCGGACGCCTTGGGGTGCATGAAGGCTATGCTTGCTCCGCCCGCTCCGTAACGGGGGGCGTTATCTATCATGCGGAAGCCCTTTTCCTGCATTTCGGCTATGGCAGCCTTTATATCGGGAACGCGGATAGCAATATGCTGTATGCCGGTGCCCTTCTTTTCTATGAACTTAGCTATGGGGCCGTCCTCGGTGGTGCTTTCAAGCAGCTCCAGCTCGCTGTCTCCGCAGGGATAGAACTCCACGCGCACCTGCTGCTCCTTAACTTCCTCTATGCCGGTGCTCTTAAGGCCGAGCGCCTCATAAAACGGCCTCATTTCGTCAAGGCTGTTTACCGCTATACCTACATGGTCGATCCTGAGTGGTTCCATACTGTACCGTCCTTTCTATGCGTTAAAGCAGAATATATCTATGCTATAATTCTACACTATTTTTCTTCGTTTGGGTATACATATCCCACCTGTCGATTTTTCAACAGGTGGGATATGGTAATTTTACTTGTTAAGCAGCTCGTCTGCAAACCTGAAGCCGGCTTCCGCGCACTTCATGTTCTTTTCTATGAAGCGGGGGAACTGCTCCTTGAGCGATTCAAGCGCGCTCTCGCGCCTTACAAGGCCGGTATAGCCAACCAGGAAGGATACGGCTATAACGTTTGCGCCCTGGGGATTTATCTCATGCGCGGCATGCAGAATGGGAACCTTTATAACGTTCTTGCCGCTGCCGTCTGTATGCATGGAAGAATCCACGAATATAACCGTTTTATCGTCCGCCGCAAGGCCATAGGTCTTGAATGCGTCGTCCGTGAGGCACAGCAGGTAATCCGGTGTGGTCGCCTTGGGATAATCGATAGGCTCCTCGCTTATTACCACTTCTGCTTTGGAGGAGCCGCCGCGGGCTTCGGGGCCGTAGCTCTGGCTCTGTATGGCATACTTGCCGTCGTGCACGGCGGCCGCGGCCAATATTATACCGGCAGAGATTATGCCCTGTCCGCCGGAACCGCTGAAACGGAATTCAATACGCTTACCCATTATTTCTTTCCTCCGGCCTTCATAATTACTTCATCATAAGCCTCGGTATATTCCTTGGCTTCCTTGTTAACAAATTCGCCTATGACGAACGGCTTGTCGTATTCCGTTACGCCGGGCTTAAGCATGGTGCAGTCGTCGCGCAGCCTTTCCATCATGGATACAGCATCGCCGATCTTGTTCCTGCGGCCGTAATAGGTGGGGCAGGTGGACAGGCACTCAACAACGGAGAAGCCCTTATGCTCTATTGCATGCTTTATATAATTCTTTGTCTGCATCGCATGATACACGCTGCCGCGGGCAACATAGGTCGCGCCTGCGCCGCCGGCCAGATTCACCAAATCGAACGGGCGGTCGATATTGCCGTAAACGGCGGTGGTGGCAAACTTGCCGGTAGGAGTCATGGGCGAGAACTGACCGCTGGTCATGCCGTAGATGCAGTTGTTGACAACCACAAGCGTTATGTCAACATTCCTGCGGCAGGCATGGATAAAGTGGTTGCCGCCTATTGCTGTGGCGTCGCCGTCGCCGGAGATTACTATAACATGAAGATCGGGGTTAGCCATCTTTATGCCGGTAGCAAACGGAAGCGCGCGGCCGTGCGCAGTGTGTAGGGTATCGAAATCCATGTATCCGGGTGCGCGGGAGGAGCAGCCTATACCAGAGACTATAACGGTCTTGTCGCGGTCAAGGCCCAGCTCATCTATGGCGCGGATTATGTTTCCCATCACGATGCCGTTGCCGCAGCCGGGGCACCAGATATGGGGCATATGGGACTCTCTGAGGTAATCTTGTACGTTCGTCATTTTGAAATCACCGCCATTACGTCGTTGTAAAGTTCTTCGGTCTTGAACAGCTCGCCGGAAGCCTTAGCTATCAGGCTGACCTTGGCCTTGCCTTCGGTGTAGCGTTCAACCTCGCCCACATACTGGCCAAGGTTCATTTCGGGAACGATTATGTTCTTCACGTTCTCGTTAAGCAGGGACTGATATTCCGTCTTGGGGAACGGCCAAAGCATCTTCACGGTGAAAAGGCCCGCCTTGATGCCTTCGCTGCGCAGCCGCTTGACTATGTTCATGGAAGTCCTGGCCACGGAACCGTACGCCACGAATATATGCTCTGCATCGTCGGTCATGTACTTTTCGTTTATGGCGAAGTTGGGATCGTTCTCCTTCACCTTGCCGTTTATGCGCGCCATCAGCTTTTCATGCACAGCGGGGGTGTTGGTGGGGAAGCCGGTCTCGCTGTGGGAAAGGCCGGTCACGTGGAAGTGATAGCCTTCGCCGTAGGCCGCCATCGGGGGAACCATGCTGCCTTCTTCAACCTTGTAGGGCAGATAGTCCTTGCTGGGCGCTTCAGTGGGATGCACGCGGTCAACGACTTTGTAATCGTCTTCCAGCGCAACGCCTTCACGCATGTGCGCAATGACTTCGTCCGTCATCAGCAGCACGGGCGTGCGGTACATTTCCGCAAAGTTGAACGCCTTTATGGTCAGCTCATACATTTCCTTAACGGAGCTGGGGCAAAGGGTTATCATGGGATGGTCGCCGTGCGTACCCCAGCGGGCCTGCATCACGTCGCCCTGTGCAGGGGAGGTGGGAAGGCCGGTGGAGGGACCTGCGCGCATTATCATGGCAACAACTATGGGCAGCTCCGCCATGGCAGCATAGCCTATAAGCTCCTGCTTAAGGGAGAAGCCCGGGCCGCTGGTGGCAGTCATTGCCTTTTTGCCGGCCAGGCTTGCGCCGCAAACGGCCGCTATGGATGCGATCTCGTCCTCCATCTGGAGGAACTTGCCGCCTACTTTGGGGAGCAGTATGCTGGACTGCTCAGCTATTTCCGAGGAAGGGGTTATGGGGTAACCCGCAAAAAGACGCATGCCCGCCTTTATTGCGCCCATAACGCAGGCTTCATTGCCCTGCAGCAGAATTGCCTTGCTCATTTGTCGCCCTCCTTAATCACTTTGATCGCCAAATCAGGGCAGCGCAGCTCACACATATAGCAGGCTATGCATTCATCCTGATTAACCACCGTGGCCTTCTCCGTTTCTTCGTCAAGGCCAAGCACCTTCTTGGGGCAGAACGCCGCGCATATGCCGCAGCCCTTGCACCATTTCCGGTTGATTTCGATTCTGTTCATCAATACAAACCTCTGCAATCATTTTGGGCAGAGCGTACAGTACCAACTCCGCCATGTATGATTGTACTGCATATCCGTTAAAATGTCTACAAATTTTTTATATTTTTATTCATTCATGATAGCTGGCGGCGTTTTTAGCCAAATGCATAATTTTAGCTTATTTCTCTGGATTTTAGTATTTTCGGCTCCACGGATTCCCGTATTCTTGTATCCTTGTATACAGCATAATCATTTTATATTTTGGTATAATTATGCATTATTTTTTACAGCGAAACAAAATGCGGCAGCAACATAAGTTGCCGCCGCAAAGCAAATCATACGTTCAGTTTTATCAATAATTGTCGGCCTTTATTTCAAAGTAAGCCTTGGGGTGCGCGCACACCGGGCAAACCTCCGGCGCCTTGGTGCCGATGTGTATATGGCCGCAGTTGCTGCATTTCCAAACAACTATGCCATCCCGCTCGAACACCTTGCCGTTTTCAATGTTATCTATCAGCTTATTGTAGCGTTCTTCGTGTTCCTTCTCTATCTTGCCGACCGCCTCGAACAGATACGCAATGTGGTCAAAGCCTTCTTCCTTGGCCACGGCCGCAAACTGGGCATACATATCCGTCCATTCATAGTTTTCGCCTGCAGCAGCATCCTTCAGGTTTGTCAGCGTATCAGGCACCTTGCCGTCGTGCAGCAGCTTGAACCACATTTTTGCATGTTCCTTTTCGTTGCCGGCGGTTTCTTCGAATATGGCTGCTATCTGGTTATAGCCTTCCTTCTTGGCGGCGGACGCATAGTAGGTATACTTATTCCTGGCCTGGCTTTCGCCCGCAAACGCAGCCATCAGATTCGCTTCGGTCTTGCTTCCCTTGAGTTCCATTTTTAATTTTCTCCCTTCAATTTCTTTTCATCGTTTTATATTCTGTCTTTTTTCAGCGGTATTCATTCCGCTGCGTTTGGGCGCACCGTGCGCATATTCCGGAAAACAGCATGCTCACCCCGTCCACATATATTTCGTGCTGCGCGTTGGCAGCCGCGCAAACATCCGGCAGCGGCACCATTATATCGAACATTCTGCCGCAGCAGGAGCATACGGCGTGGTTATGATGCACAATGTTGCCATCGAACCTGTCCGCCCCGTTCGGATTGGAAATTTTGAGCACCTTGCCCGCAGCCGCAAGCTGATTAAGGTTGCGATACACGGTTGCAATGCTTATGTTCGGGTCCTGCTCCTTCACCATCTCGTGCAGCTCGTCCGCCGTGGGGTGAACAGGATTCGTCCTGAGCGTGTTCAGTATTATTTCCCTCTGCCGGGAATAGATCATGCGCTTTCCTCCTCTTTCAATATTAGTAACAATTCTTAATCTTATTATATTTATTTTTTGTGTAATGTCAAGATGAAATTTACAGAATATCTGTTTTTCGCCTGCCAGAATAAAAAAGAACCCCGAATCGCTTCGGAGTTCTTCATTTTTGCCTTTTCTAATTCACCGATATACCGCTGCGCGGAACAAAGGGGATTAGCCCCAAAGGTGGGGGGACGTTCTGCGTCCGCCAAAAAAACGGAGGCTTGTGGGTTTTAAGCTGTCAGCTTACCTTCCCTTGCGCGCCTGGAAGCAGGCGGAGCAATAGATGGGCCTGTCGTTCTTGGGAACGAAAGGAATCTTGGTGGGCGCGCCGCACGCCGCGCAAACGGCGTCGTACATCTCACGCTCGCCGGAGCGCTGGGACTTACGAGCGTTCCTGCACGCCTTGCAACGGATGGGCTCGTTCTGGAAGCCTTTTTCGGCATAGAATTCCTGCTCACCGGCCGTGAATACGAATTCAGCGCCGCAATCCTTGCATACCAATGTCTTGTCCTGGAACATGTGTGTGTTTCCCCTTGTAAATATTATTTATTTGGCTGTACCAAACTTCGGCTGACCTGGTCTTTGCCCCCACACTCGCCGACGGGAAGGTCTGCTCATCGCTTCAGCGCCCTACTCGCCTTCTCTCGCCGCCTGGGCGGCGGTCGGTCTTACACCTAGAACGCGCCATGCTCACCGGAACTTTGTCCGGCTTACGTGGACCGCTTTGCCCGCGTCTGGCATCGGCTTGCAACCACAGACCCGGATGCAACGTCCACATTATAGCCCGTATTTTCCAAAAAAACAAGCGCCATTTGTGTGTGCGGAGGGGGAGAAACGACAATTACGCTTTAAAAAGTGTATCAATCGACAGTTTCTATTTACATCGGGCCGGCCGGTATGGTATGCTGTACAACGTAGTAAAATGGGAGAGAATCGGAATATGCGCCATAGGGAGGCGCATGCATGCACAGGAGGAAGTTTGCGCATGGAAGTGACGACGGTTTTTTCATTGCTGGGCGGCCTGGGGTTGTTTCTGTTTGGCATCAAGACGATGGGCGATGGTCTGGAACAGGCGGCCGGCAGCAAGATGAAGCGCCTGCTGGAGGCGCTGACCCGCAACAAGCTGACGGCCGTGCTGGTGGGCCT
>ENA-OPCP01000497-OPCP01000497.1-human-gut-metagenome-genome-assembly--contig:-NODE-497-length-34184-cov-7.623429_pt1 | contig 34184 bp, 31 predicted proteins | sample MGYA00241563_ERZ501477 | MGnify/ENA primary metagenome ERZ501477 (study PRJEB25962, sample SAMEA2042572) | human gut metagenome | biome: human gut; feature: human-associated habitat; material: faeces... | reverse complement strand
CCTGGCCTTCGGCAGGGCCCCGCGCGCCGGGGACGTGCCCGCCTTCGGCCTTGAGCACCTCCGGGACTGCGACGCCGCCGCGGCGGCGGAGCGCGGCCTCGCCTGCGTGCTCATGAGCGGCGGACACAGCACCGCCGAGGGCATGACGGCCTACACCGAGCCCTGCTTCCTGCCCAAGGACCACCCCCTCGCCTCCGGCGGGCGCCGACTGCTGGTGTACACCGGGGACAGCTGGCGCGAGGTGGAAGCGCCCTCCGAGGAGAGCCTCACCGGCGGCGCCGGGCCGGAGGGGGAGGCGGAGTGCGACAACTCCATCGACGTCCACCCCTACTACATCCGCTTTTCCGGCGACTCCGGCGGCTGGCTGGACATCGTGACCCGGGAGCGCATGGGCGAGGGCGTCGTGACTATGCCCGTTTCGGTAAAGGCCATGCACAACTGGGCGAGCCACGCCGTGAGGTTCGACCCCGAGGTGTTTTTCGCGAGACTGATAAAATAAAAAGAGCCCGGCCCGCATCTGCGGGCCGGGTTTTTCATTTGAGCTTGCCGTAGACCTCGTCGTCCACGGGCTCGAGCCACTCGTTGGAGGCGGAGACGCCGGGGACCTCCACGGCGAGGTGGGAGAACCAGCTGTCGCTCGCCGCGCCGTGCCAGTGCTTGACGCCCGCGGGGATGTTCACCACGTCGCCGGGGTGCAGCTCGCGCGCGGGCTCGCCCCAGGCCTGATACCAGCCGCGGCCGTTTATGCAGATGAGTATCTGCCCGCCGCCGCTCTCGGCGTGGTGGACGTGCCAGTTGTTGCGGCAGCCGGGCTCAAAGGTGACGTTGTAGATGCCTACCTGGCTGGTCGAGACCGGCGCAAGGTAGCTCCGGCCGATGAAATACTGCGCATAGGCGTCGTTCGGAGCGCCGATGGGGAAGAGCATGCCGCGCGCGTGCTCGGACATCGCGTCCTCGCCGGGCCCGGCCTCCGCCCAGACCTCCTTGGCCATGCGGAAGGCCGCCCAGGCCTTGGGCCAGCCCGCGTAAAAGGCCGCGTGCGTGAGTATCTCGGCTATCTCCGTGCGGGTGATGCCGTTCTTTTTCGAGCTCTCGAGGTGGTAGCGGAAGGAGGAGTCCACCAGCCCCTGCGCCATCAGCGCCGTGACCGTCACGAGGGAGCGGTCGCGCAGCGAGAGCTTGTCCTCCCGGCTCCAGACCTCGCCGAAGAGCACGTCGTCGTTGAGTTCGGCGAATTTCGGCGCGAAATCCCCAAGGGAATCCCGGCCCGCCGTCTGTTTTACTGCCATTTTCAAAGCCTCCCTTTCATTTCACGCTCTCGCCGAGCCGCCGGGCCTCGTCCAGCGCGGGACTGCCCGCGGCGCGCTCAGCGTCGTTGAAGCCCCCGGCGAAGGCCGTCCCGGCCAGATGCGCGCGCTCAAAGCACTCTATCCAGCTCTCGAGCCCCGCCTTTGCGCGGGAGAAGACCACCTCGCCCTCCTCGGCAGCAGCGGCGAAGAGGTAGATGTCCGTAAAGGCGTAGTCGGAGTCGAAAAGCGAGTTCGAGCGGTCCAGCAGCGTCTTGAGCTGGCCGGAGAGCTCGTAGTAGTAGATGGGCGTCGCAAAAGCGATGACGTCCGCGTCGTGCATCGCGGCGGTTATCTCGGGCGCGTCGTCGGCGATGACGCAGCGGCCGGTCTTGAGACAGGCGAAGCAGCCGTTGCAAAAGCCGATGTTCTTCCCGCGCAGGCTTATCTTCCGCACGTCGTGCCCGGCAGAGCGCGCGCCCTCGGCAAAGGCGTCGGCCAGGGCCTCGGAATTGCTGCCCTCGCGCCGGCTTGCGGAGATGATGAGGATGTTTTTGCCCATAAATGCGCTCCTTTCGGTACTTTTGCTATAAGTATAGGTCCGGCGCGGGAAAATAGCAAATGCTTATTAAGAATGGCTGAGCATAGTTGAAACCTATGCCTCGGCCTGATAAACTGGGCGTGGAGGCGATGACATGGAGCTGAGGGTACTGCAATATTTTCTGGCGGTGGCGCGGGAGCAGAGCATATCCGCGGCGGCGGAGTCGCTGCACCTCTCGCAACCGACGCTCTCGACACAGCTGAAGGCGCTGGAGGAGGAGCTGGGCAAGCGGCTGCTTATCCGCGGCACGCGCGGCTCCCGGCGCGTGACGCTGACGGAGGAGGGCATGATACTGCGCAAGCGCGCCGAGGAGATACTCGAGCTGGTGCGCAAGGCGGAGAGCGAGGTCTCGCTCTCGGACGGGGCCGTTGCGGGCAAGGTGCACATAGGCGCGGGGGAGACGCAGTCGCTGCGCCTGCTGGCGAAGGCGGCCCGGGCGCTGCAGGAGCGCTGCCCGGACGTGCACTACAACATCTCCAGCGGAAACGCGGCCTATGTGACGGAGCAGCTCGACCGCGGGCTCATAGACTTCGGCCTCATCTTCGGCCCCGTGGACTCGGCGAAGTACGAGGCGCTGACGCTGCCTGAGCGGGACGTCTGGGGCGTGCTCATGCGCCGGGACCAGCCGCTGGCGGCAAAGGAGAGCGTGAGCCCGGAGGACCTCTGGGACAAGCCGCTCATCATCTCGGCGCAGAAGGACGGCAGCTGGCCGGTGTTCGCCTGGTTGCGGCGGGACGTGAGCCGGCTGAACGTCGTCGCGACCTACAACCTGGTTTTCAACGCCTCGCTGCTCACGAGCGAGGGCCTGGGCTATACGCTCTGCTTCGACCGCCTGGTTAGCGCAGACGAGGGGAGCGGGCTGTGTTTCCGGCCGTTTTCACCGCGGCTGGAGGCGGAGGCGGCGCTGATCTGGAGAAAGTACCAGCTCATGTCCCGTCCGGCGGCTCGTTTTCTCGAGGAGCTGCGCCGCGTGCTGGAGCGGGGGAATTGAGCCAGGCTGTGACAAACCCGTACGTGTGCGGCATAATATACTTCCGGGGACCATCCCCGGAAGGAGGCAGCACCAGATGGGTGTGACCAATTCCAACAAAGTTGCTGACACCGCGGCGATATGCTGCGGCGACCAGTTCAAGATGACCCTCGCCCTGACCGCGGCGCCGGATATCGTGACCAACCCGACGGACATCGTGCTCGCGCTCGACTGCTCCAGCAGCATGAGCGGCGCGCCGCTCGCGGACATGAAACTTGGGGCGAAGACGTTTATAGACATCATTTCCGAATCCACCGGCGGCTCCGGCTCGGGCGAGATAGGCTCGGGCAGCCGCATAGGCATAGTCAGTTTCGAGGCCACGGCGACGGTCGTGTCCCCGCTGGAGACCTCGGTCGCCGACCTCAAGAGCGCGATAAACGGCCTCACGGCCGGCGGCGGCACGAACCACGGCGACGCCTTTGCCAAGGCGCAGGGGCTCTTCGAGAACACCTCGTCCAACGCGCGCGTCATCGTCATGTTCACGGACGGCGTGACGACCTCGGGCCCCGCGCCCGGGCCGATAGCCGCCGCCGCGCGCGCCGCGGGCACCATCATCTACTGCATAGGGCTCATCGGCTCGGACGGCCTGGACATCGCGGCGCTCAACAATTGGGCGACGGACCCGGACGCCACGCACGTGTCGGTGACGCCGGACGCGGCCGACCTGGAGGAGCTTTTTGCGGAGCTCGCGGCCAACATCTCCAAGTCGGGCGCGACGGACATCGTCATCAAGGAAAAGCTGACCGACGACTTTGAGATAGTGGACGTGGACCCGCCCGCCAAGGGCACGGCGATAATCACCGGCACGCGCAGCCTGCGCTGGAGCATAGACTCCCTCGGCACCACCGCCAGCGAGAGCGCGGTGCTGAACTTCACCGTGCGCCACGTGGGCGACACGACTGGCGACCTGCACGTGAACGAGTCGATAGAGTACACGGACAACGAGGGGAACGCCGTCAAATTCCCGGACCCGACGGTGTACGTGGACTGCGGCGAGGTCATAGAGCCGGAGCCCTGCCCGGAGCCGCGCGAGCTCGAGGCCAAATCCTGCACCGAGGCCGTGACCTTCGACGCCGGCGAGCTGTCCCTCGCGGCGCAGGGGCGCATCGTGGAGCTGAGCCTTACGATAGTGAACGTCTGCCCGCGCCGGCGCGTGGCGCTCGCCGTGCTGCTGACGGACGGCGAGGAGGACGGCTACCGCGCGCTCAAGACCTTTGCCATCCCGGCCCAGTGCGGCCCGGACTGCCGAGACGTGCGCATAGAGGGCATCCGCTTCGTGGTGCCGGACTCGTACGGCCACTGCGCCGGGCGCCGCCTGTACGCGCAGACGATGGCCAACTATATGGACACGGATTTCGACTGCGAATGAGAGCAAAGGGGCGGGACCCCATCGGGGCCCCGCCCTCTTTTTCAGCCGTCCCTGTGATGTGCGGGGGCGGCGGGGAAGGTGAGTATCTTCCTTATGAATATGGCGTACACCGCGACGCTCGCTATGGGGCCTATAATGTCGGAGACGGGCTCCGCCCAGAAGGCGGCGCGGGCGCTGAAGGCCGCGGGCAGCGCAAAGAGGGCGGCGAAGTAGACGATTTTCCGGAAGGCAGAGAGCGGCAGCGCCAGCTTGACCTGGGCCATGCCGGTGAAGCCGTCCACTATGGCGTACTGCACGCCGAGGGGAATGACGGCGAGGGTGCAGACCCGGATGGCCGAGAGCGCCTCGGCGGCGAGGTCGGCCTCGCTGGTGAAGAGGCGCACGAAGAGCCCGCCCGCGAGCCGCGCGAGGGCGAACATTATGGCCGTGTAGCCCACGCACAGGAGCGTGATGTGCTTTTGCGCCTCGAGTATGCGGTCGCGTCGGTGCGCGCCGAAGTTGAAGGCGAGGATGGTCTGCGTCCCGCCCGAGATGCCGCCGAGCGGCATGGTCACGACCAGCATGAAGCTCTGCGCGATGGTGGCGCAGGTTATGAGCCTGTCGCCGAGTTCCGGCCCGCCGTAGCTCTGCAGCACGGCGTTCATGGAGATTATCATGATGCTGTCCACAAAGATGATGAGGAAGGGCGAGATGCCGGTGACGAGTATGCGCCCCACGAGCCGGAGGCTGTAACGCCCGAAGCCTATGCGCACCGGCACGGTCCGACCGAAGAGGACGCAGAGGACATAGACGCAGCTTGCGAGCTGGGAGAGCACCGTGGCGACGGCAGCGCCAGCGACGCCCATGTCGAAGACGAAGATGAAGAGCGGGTCGAGTACGATGTTGAGCGCCGCGCCGAGCACGACGGAGAACATGCCCTTCTTCGCAAAGCCCTGGCTGATGATGAACTGGTTCATGCCGAGGGAGAGCAGGTTGAAGGCCGTCCCGCAGAGGTAGATGGAGAAATACTCCTCCGCGTAGGGGTAGGTCGTCTCGCTCGCGCCGAAGAACATGAGCATGGGCCGCTGGAGCGGGAACACCGCGGCGGTGAGCACGACGGCACAGACGCAGAGGATGAGGAAGCTGTTGGAGAGGATGCGCCGCGCCTCGTCCTCCCGGCCCGCGCCCATGTTGATGCTCATGAGCGGCGCGCCGCCGACGCCGACGAGAAAGGCGAAGGCCCCGAGCATGGTCACGACCGGCCCGCAGACGCCGACGCCCGCCAGCGCCGTCTCGCCCGTGACGGGGATGTTGCTTATGTATATCCTGTCCACGATGGAGTAGAGCACGCTGACAAACTGCGCCAGCATGCTGGGGAACGCGATGCGCCACACCAGAGGCCGTATCGGGTCCCGGCCAAGGTCGTTCTGCTTTCTCAAGGCTCAGCCCTCCCGGAGAATTCTGCAAGGCACATTATAATATAACTTTCCGCCTTTTCAAGAGCCATGTAAAAAATAAGCGGGGACCGCAAAGGCGGCCCCCGCAGTGTTCATTTGTCCCCCTCGGCGGCGGCTATGCCGAACTTCGCGTTCAGGCGCCGCAGCAGCTCCGAAAGCGGCAGTATCAGCACCCCGGCGGCCAGATTTCCCAGGGCGTGCACCACGTCCCAGGGCAGGCCGGCGACTATCCAGGGCAGCATTCCCTCCAAACTCAGCCCATAGATAAGCGCCTGCGCCGGGGCGTAAAGCGTACCGAAGGCCAGCCCGTGCAGCGCGCACACGAGCGGATACACCACGGCCGCGCACTTTTTCGGCATGTTCCGGGGCAGCAGCATCGTCACGCCCCAGAGCACCGTCCAGATGTACAGATACGGCAGCCACCAGGAGGCAAAGCCAGCGTAGACGCCGTTGAGCAGGACATAGACATAGATGGGGTAGAGCGCCCGGCGGCGGTAGACCACGGTGAGCAGCATGGTGAACATGCCCAGCAGGTGCACGTTCGGCACGGCCTCCATCACTATCTTGGAGGTCAGCATCAGGACGCCGAACATGGCGTACACCGCCATCTCCCGGACGCTTATGGCGTGTCTACGCTTTTTTTCAGGCAGCGGTGCAGACAAGCTCGTACTGCTCGCCGTCGGCGATCTCGGTGGTGTCCACGCCGGTCATCAGATACTCGCCGGACTTGTAGAAGGCCCAGTAGAGGCCGTCGGCGTCGTAGTCGGCGGTCATGCCGTCCACGGTCTTGACGTAGAGGCCGTAGTCGCTCTCGTCGCCGGCGATGAGGCTGTTCTCCTCCAGCGCCTGCCTGAGCGTGGTGCCGTCGGTGTGGATGGTGAAGGTCACGGTCTTGTCCTCGGCGGTGACCTCGACGGTTATGGTGGTCGCGCCCTCGCCGAGCTCGGTGTCCTCGGTGTAGGTGGCGTTGGCCCAGAGGCCCTCGGCCTTGGCGCCGCAGGCGGCGAGGCTGAGCATGAGCGCGAGCACGAGCGCCAGCGCGGCGGATCTCTTGATGGTTCTGGTCATTTTCACATACCTCTTTTCTGAAATGTGCCTCTCAAAAAAGCAAAACGCCCCACCCCCGAAGGAGCGGAGCGCGACAATACGGCGCGCCGCCCGATGCCGCGGCGCGCTGCTGCCCCTGTCCCCCCTTGCCCGGGAACGGTCTGCATCACACGAAGCGACGGGCATTCCGGCTCGCGCCCGCGGGCGCACACGGCAATGGCTGTTGCGGCGGATTCGCACCGCCTTCCCCCGACTCCTCCCGCCGGGTCCTGCCCGGCGCTCAGACGTGCCGAAAGGCACGGGATCGCGTTTATTTCAAGTGCGGCTATACTTTACAGCATTTCCGCCGCCGCGTCAAGCCATATGAAAAGTCCGCCCCAAACGGGGCGGGCCGTGCTTTTTAGAAGATGTCGTCGAGCACCTTGTCCGGGGCGTGCTCGAGCTCGGAGGGGTTCTTGAGGAAGTACTTGAGGTGCTTGAACGCGGCGGCGTAGTAGGCGCCGTCCACGATGCGCTCGTCGCAGACTATCTTGTAGTCCACATACTTGTGTTCAACGGGCTGGCCGTGGCGGTCGAGCTCCACCACGCGCCGTTTCGCGCCGAAGGCGAGGAACACCGGCAGGTTGCCGAAGTTGTAGAGGTGGTGGTAGATGGGCGGGATGCCGAGGGAGCCGAGGTCGGTGACGATCATGGAGCCGTGGAAGGGGCTCACGCGCAGCAGGGACATCGGCAGCAGGTCGAAGTAGTCGAGGATCTTGATTATCCACACGGCAAACTTGAGGATGAGCCGCGGCATCTTCATCAGCACGCCGGCGGCCTTCTCCGTGCCGCTGTCGTCTGAGGCGCGTATCTCCTCGACGGCCTCGTTCATCTTGCGGTAGACGTCGTAGATGGTGTCAGTCGGCTCAAAGACGACCTTGGCGCAGGTCTCCTCGGACTCGGTGGTGATGCCGCGTTTGACCATCATGTTGATGAGTATCTCGTTGCGGGCATAGATCCTCTGGCCGGAGACGAAGCGGTTGAGCCCGGGCAGCTGGGAGACGACGCGGATGTAAGCGGCGATGAAGAGGTGCAGCATGCCGAGACCCTTGTAGCCCTCCTGGCGCTTGGCGCGGAGCCAGCGGTCGGTCTCCGAGATCTCGACCGCGCCGGAGAACTGGTTGCAGGCGTCGTTCCTCTCGATCATTATGTAGGGCTCAAACTGGTTGAGCGCGGGGACGGTGCGAAGGCGGCGGCCCTCCTTGCGGTCGCCGAAGCGGCGGCGGTAGCTGGGTTCACTCATAGCTTTCAGACCTCCAGAGGCGAATTATGTAGTCTCAAGGATTTTACATTATAATACGTTTTTCCCAGCAAATCAAGTCTGAACGGCGGGAGGCGTGTTTAATTCTTCACATTCGTGAAGATTGACAAATCATTGACGCAGTTTTTGGGCTGCGGATTGTAGTTAATTAATCAAGCAATATGTGCAAATGCGCTTGCTTAATTTAGGGGGTTTTGGTATTATTGATAACGTAGATACCTGACGGATGATGGCGCTTTCCGCATCCGTCTTTTTCGGTGGGAGGTGTATCAATGTCTTTTGAAGCGATCACGACGATAAGCGAGGCTGAGGAGAACGCAAAACGCATGAAGGCCGAGGCTCAGGCTGCGGCGAAGGCGGCGGAGGCCGCGGCGCAGGCGGAGGGCCGCACGGCCATGGAGGCGGCTGAGAAAAAGGCCGCGGCCGAGCTCGCCGAGCTGCGCTCCAAGTCCGACGAGAAGGCGAAGGAGGACGCGCTGGAACTTGCTTCGGATACGGAGAACAGGAAAGCGGCAATGCGCGCGCGGGCCGACGCACGCCTGGAAAAGGCCGCCGCGCTTATCGTGGAAAGGGTAGTGAACGGCTGATATGGCGATCGTAAAGATGAAAAAGCTCAGGCTGCTGGCCATGTCTGCGGACAGGGAGGCGCTGCTGCGGGAGCTGCTGCTCTTAGGCTGCGTCGAGGTCAGCGAGCCGACGGAGCTTTCGGAGGAGGCGTATCCGGCGCTGAGCCGCTGCGACTCCGCGGAGCTGGCCCGGGTGAAGGCCCAGCACGCGGAGCTCACCAACGCGGTAAAGCTGCTGGACAAATACGCGCCCGAGAAGTCCGGCTTTCTCAAGCCTCTGCCGGAGGCTGAGGCGTCGGAGCTCCTGGACGAGGCAAAGCTTCCGCAGGACATCGCCCTGGCTGAGAAGATCATGGAGCTCGAAGAGCACATCCGGCGCAACGGCGCTGAGGTGCAGCGCGAGCAGTCGCAGCTGGAGGCCCTGGCCCCGTGGCTGCCTCTGGACCTGCCGCTCAGCTGCAAGGGCACTGAGCGCGCCGCCGCGATGACGGCGTCGCTGCCCGCGGCGGTCAACATGACGGACGCGGACGCCGCCCTCGGCGCGGCCGCACCCGAAGCCCAGCTCTTCCGTGTATCCGACGACAAGAGCCTGCACTACGTGCTGCTCGTCTGTCTGAAGGAGGAGCAGGACGCGGCGATGGAGGCCCTGCGGCCCATGGGTCTGAACCTCATGAGCCCGGGCGAATTTGACTGCACCGCGCGGCAGGCCGCCGAGCGGAGCGAAAAGAAGATCGCGGACCTCACCCGCGAAAACGGCGAACTCTCCGCGGCGATAGCCGCCGAGGCCCCGCACCGCGCGGAGCTCAAGCTCCGGGCGGACACGCTGGCCACCAAGATAGCCCGCGCCGAGGCTGAGACCAGGCTCATGCAGACGGAGACCTCCGTGTGCCTCCAGGGCTGGGTGCCCGCGGAAAAGGAGCCCGAGCTCGGCAGCGTCCTCGCAAAGTACGACTGCGCCTGGGAGACGGTGGAGCCCACCGAGGACGAGTACCCCGAAGTCCCGGTCAAGCTCAAGAACAACCGCTTCACCCGCGCGCTCAACATGGTCACGGAGATGTACTCTCTCCCGGCCTACGACGGCGTGGACCCGAACCCGCTGATGGCGCCGTTCTTCATTTTGTTCTACGGCATCATGCTCGCGGACATGGGCTACGGCATCCTCATGATAATCGCGGCGCTGGTCATCCTCGGCAAGAAGAAGCCGAGGGCCGGCATGCGAAACTTCTTCGAGCTGCTGCTCTGGTGCGGCATCTCGACCACCATCTGGGGCGCGATAACCGGCGGCTTCTTCGGCGACATGCCGCTGCAGATCGCCCAGATAATCAACCCCGAGACGACCTGGACAGGTCTCCCGGCCCTGTTCACGCCGCTCAACGACACCATCATGATCCTGCTCGGCGCGATGGTCCTCGGTGTCATCCAGATAATCACCGGCATGATCATCAGCTTCGTCGAAAAGTGCAAGGCCGGAGACGTGTTCGGCGCCGTGTTTGAAGAGGGCACCTGGTGGGTCATCTTCATCGGCGGCGGCCTCGCGGCGCTCGGCATCGGCAGCGTGGCCGGCGTGCCGGTCGTCCTGGCCATAGGCGTCGTGATGCTGTTCATCGGCTCGGCAAAGGGAAAGAAGGGCTTCGGCATCTTCACCGGCTTCGTCGGCGCCATATACAACGGCGTCACCGGCTACTTCGGCGACATCCTCAGCTACTCCAGACTCATGGCCCTCATGCTGGCGGGCAGCGTCATCGCCCAGGTGTTCAACACCATCGGCGCGATAGCGGGGAACATCGTCGTGTTCCTCATCATCTCCATAGCGGGCAACGCGCTCAACTTCGCGCTCAACCTGCTCGGCTGCTTCGTGCACGACCTGAGGCTCCAGTGCCTGGAGTACTTCGGCAAGTTCTATAAGGACGGCGGCAGGCCGTTCAAGCCCCTCGCGATAAACACCAAATTTGTAAACGTCGCTACAACCGACAAATAAGAGGAGGAAATTAAAATGAGTTTTCTTGAACAGTTCGGCGGAATGGCTCTCGGCCTTCTGGGCGCCGGTCTCGCGGCCGCCCTCTCCGGCATCGGCTCCGCCAAGGGCACCGGCATCGCGGGCGAAGCGGGCGCGGGCCTGCTGTGCGAGGACCCCAGCAAGTTCGGCAAGGTCATGATACTCCAGGTCATCCCCGGCACGCAGGGCCTGTACGGCCTCGTCGTGTGGTTCTTCGCCTCCTTCCGCATGGGTCTGCTGGACGGCACCATCATGGACCTCACGGTCACCGAGGGCCTGCGCTACTTCGTCGCCTGCCTGCCCATGGCGCTCGGCGGCTGGATCTCCGCCATTGCCCAGGGCCGCGTGGCCGCCGCCTCCATCAACATACTCGCCAAGAAGCCGGACGACTGGTCCAAGGGCATGGTCCTCTGCATCACCGTCGAGTTCTACGCGATACTTGCCCTGCTGGCCTCCATGCTCATGATCCTCAACATCGGTTGAGCGGAATCTCTGCAAGGTAGACAGCTATGAACGGAATCGAGAAGATAACCGCCCGAATCAGGGCGGACGCGGAGGCGGAATGCGCCGCCATCCGCGCCGAGTCCGAGGAGCGCTGCGCCGCCATCCGCGCCGAGAACGAGCGCGCCGCCCAGGAAGAATACTGGCGGCTGGTGCGCGAGGGCGTCAAGGACACCGAGCAGCGCGTGCAGCGCCTCGGCCGCACGGCGCGCCTCGAGGCCAAGAAGAGCGTGCTGAACATGAAGCAGGAGGCCGTCACCCGCGCCTTCGACCTGGCACGCGAGAAGCTGGCCGGACTGCCGGAGGCGGACTACGTCGCCTTCCTCGCCCGCGAGGCCTCTGAGGCCGCGATAACGGGCCAGGAGGAGGTCATCCTCTCTGCAAAGGACCGCGCCGGCTGCGGCGCAAAGGCCGTGAAGGCCGCCAACGAGCTCCTCGCCAAGCGCGGGCTGGACGGCTGCCTCACCCTCTCGGACGAGACCCGGCCCATGACCGGGGGCCTCATCCTCAAACAGGGCGACATAGAGGTCAACTGCACGGTGGACACGCTGCTCGACCTCTCCCGCAGCGAGCTCGCCGCGCGCGTGGCGGAGGTGCTCTTTGAGGGCTGAGGCCGCGTTCGGCGGCGCACATTCACGGACAAGGAGGTAAGGACTTGTCTAAGAAAACGAAAGATCTGGATTATCTTGCCATGTCTGCGATGCTCCGCGCGCGCGAGGCCAACATGCTCGGGCGCGACCGGATGGACCGCATGCTCGCCGCGGGCAGCTATGCCGAGGCGGCGAAGCTGCTCGCCGAGTGCGGCTACGAGGACCTCTCGGGCGCGGACGCGGCCGGCATAGACGCGGCGCTCACAAAGCACAGGAACGAGATCTTTGCCGAGCTCGCTGGCATGGCCCCGCAGCCGGAGGTGGTGGACATCTTCCGGCTGAAGTACGACTATCACAATATAAAGACGCTGGTGAAGGCCGCGGGCGCCAATGTATCCGGCGACCGGCTGCTCTCCGGCAGCGGGCGCGTGGCGCCTGAAAAGCTCAAGGCCGCCGTGGAGGAGGACTCGCTCTCCAGCCTGCCCGCCGACATGGCCCGCGCCTATGAGGAGGCCCGCAGCGTGCTCGCGCGCACGGGCAACCCCCAGCTCGCGGACTTTGAGCTGGACGCGGCGTATTTTGCCGAACTGCTCCACCTCGCGGAGGCCACGGGCAGCGACTTCATAAAGGGCTATGTGCGCACGATGATAGACAGCGCGAATCTCCGCGCCGCGGTGCGCACGGTGCGCATGGGCAAGGACCGCGACTTCATGCTGACGGCGCTGGTGCCCGGAGGCTTTGCCGACCGGGATATCCTGGCCGCCGCGGCGGAGAGCGGGGACGGCCTGGCCGCCGTCTTTGCCTCCACCTGCCTGGAGCACGCCGCCGCGCTCGGCGCCGAGGCGATGAAGGGCGGGTCGCTCACCGACTTTGAGCTCGAGTGCGACAACGCCGTCTCCGCCTACCTCTCCCAGGCCAAGACCAAGCCCTTCGGCATAGAGCCGGCGGCGGAGTATCTGGCCCTGCTCGAGAGCGAGATCACCGCGGCCCGGATGATACTCACCGGGCGCCTCGCGGGCATAGAGCCGGAGGTCATACGGGAAAGGCTGCGTGATATCAATGCTTAAAATAGCCGTTCTGGGCGGCCGCGACACGGTCATGGGCTTCAAGGCCCTCGGCCTGGACGTGTTCCCCGCCTCCGGAGCCGAGGAGGCCAAGGAGATCTTCCGCCACCTCACGAGGGAGTCGGACGAGGAATACGCCATCATCTACGTCGAGGAGAACCTGGCCCAGTACTTAGAGCACGAGATCGCCCGGTACAAGGACGTTCCCAGTCCCGCGATAATCCTCATCCCCGGCAGGGAGGGCCCGCTCGGGCTCGGCCAGTCCGCGCTGAAGGCGGCGGTCGAGAAGGCCGTGGGAATAGACATTTTGTAAAGAAGGTTTGCAGATGAGCGGAATTATAACGAAAGTTTCGGGCCCGCTGGTCGTAGCCGAGGGACTGGCCGACGCGAACGTGTCGGACGTCGTCCGAGTGGGCAGCCAGCGGCTCATAGGCGAAATACTTAACATGACGGGCGACTCCGCCTCCATACAGGTCTACGAGGAGACCTCGGGCCTCGGCCCCGGCGCGGAGGTCGTCACCACCGGACTGCCGCTGTCCGTGGAGCTCGGCCCCGGCATGCTGGAGAACATCTACGACGGTATCCAGCGCCCCCTGCCCGAGATCCGCGCGCTGACGGGCGAGACCATCACCCGCGGCGTCCAGGTGTCCGCGCTCAACCGTGAGCGCAAGTGGGACTTCGTCCCCGTGGCGGAGCCCGGCCAGCACGTCGCCGGCGGCGACGTCCTCGGCACCGTGCAGGAGACCTCGGCCATACTGCACAAGATCATGGTGCCGCCCAACCTGAGCGGCACGGTCAAGAGCATCGAAAAGGGCGAGTTCACCGTCGACCACGTCATCGCCGTGGTCGAGGACTACAAGGGCAAGACCCACGAGCTCACCATGGTCCAGAACTGGCCAGTGCGTATCCCCAGGCCGTACAGCCAGAAATACACCCCCGCCCGCCCGATGAACAGCGGCCAGCGCATCATCGACACGCTGTTCCCCATCGCCAAGGGCGGCACCGCCGCGGTCCCCGGCCCCTTCGGCTCGGGCAAGACCGTCGTGCAGCACCAGCTCGCCAAGTGGTCCGACGTGGACATCGTCGTCTACATCGGCTGCGGCGAGCGCGGCAACGAGATGACGGACGTTCTGATGGAGTTCCCGGAGCTGACCGACCCGCGCAACGGCGAGCCCCTCATGAAGCGCACCGTCCTCATAGCTAACACCTCCGACATGCCCGTCGCGGCCCGCGAGGCCTCCATATACACGGGCATCACCATAGCCGAGTACTTCCGCGACATGGGCTACGACGTGGCCGTCCTCGCCGACTCGACCTCCCGCTGGGCAGAGGCCCTGCGTGAGATGTCCGGCCGCCTCGAGGAGATGCCCGGCGAAGAGGGCTACCCCGCCTACCTCGCCAGCCGTCTCGCCCAGTTCTACGAGCGCGCCGGCGTGGTCGAGTGCCTCGGCTCCGACGACCGCCGCGGTTCCGTCACCGCCATCGGCGCCGTCTCGCCTCCGGGCGGCGACACGTCCGAGCCCGTCTCCCAGGCGACCATGCGTATAGTCAAGGTCTTCTGGGCGCTCGACTCCTCTCTGGCCTACGCGCGTCACTTCCCGGCCATCAACTGGCTGACCTCGTACTCTCTGTACGTCGACACGCTCAAGCCCTGGTATGAGAGCGAGTTTGGGCCGAAGTACATGCAAAACCGCGACAAGGCCATGCACATCCTCCAGGAGGAGGCCGAGCTGCAGGAGATCGTCCGCCTCGTCGGCCAGGACGCCCTCTCGCCCGCCGACCGCCTCACGATGGAGACCGCCAAGATGATCCGCGAGGACTTCCTGCAGCAGAACGCCTTCATCGACGAGGACGCGTATTCGAGCTATCTCAAGCAGTTCCGCCTGCTGGACATGGTCCTGCAGTACGACGCCGTCTGCCGCGAGGCGATAGGCTCCGGCGCCGACATGAACAAGCTCTTCAATATCCCCGCGCGCGAGCGCATAGGCCGCGCGAAGATGGTCCCGCAGGACGAGGTCGTCAAGACCTACGACGGCATCATCGACGAGATGAAGGCCGAAGTCGCCGAAATAGCCGAGGGAGGTGAGGACGAATGATCAGGGAATACAAAACAATACGCGAGGTCGCGAATCCTCTGATGGTCGTCAAGCAGGTTGAGGGCGTCACCTACGACGAGCTGGGCGAGCTTGAGCTGCCCAACGGCGAGATCCGCCGCTGCAAGGTCCTCGAGGTCGAGGGCGACACCGCGGTCGTGCAGCTCTTCGAGTCCGCTCAGGGCATCAACCTCGCGGGCACCAAGGTCCGCTTCCTGGGCCACCCGCTGGAGCTGGGCGTCAGTGAGGACATGCTGGGCCGAGTCTTCAACGGCATGGGCGAGCCCATCGACGGCGGCCCCGAGATCCTGGCCGACGCGCACCGCGACATAAACGGCCTGCCCATGAACCCCGCAGCCCGCGCCTACCCGGCCGAGTTCATCCAGACCGGCGTCTCCACGATCGACGGCCTGAACACCCTGGTCCGCGGCCAGAAGCTGCCCATCTTCTCCTGCTCCGGCCTGCCGCACGCGGCGCTGGCCGCGCAGATAGCGCGTCAGGCGCGAGTCCTCGGCGCGAACGAGAACTTCGCCGTCGTGTTCGCCGCCATCGGCATCACCTTTGAGGAGAGCGAATACTTCATCCAGGACTTCCGCCGCACGGGCGCCATAGACCGCACCGTCGTCTTCTCGAACCTCGCCAACGACCCCGCTGTCGAGCGTATCGCCACCCCGCGTATGGCTCTGACCGCGGCCGAGTACCTGGCCTTTGAGAAGGACATGCACGTCCTGGTCATCCTGACCGACATCACGAACTACGCCGAGGCCCTGCGTGAGGTCTCCGCGGCGAAGAAAGAGGTCCCCGGCCGCCGCGGCTACCCCGGCTACCTTTACACCGACCTTGCTACGATGTACGAGCGCGCCGGCCGCCGCATAGGCAAGAAGGGCTCCATCACGATGATCCCCATCTTGACCATGCCCGAGGACGACAAGACCCACCCCATCCCCGACCTCACCGGCTACATCACCGAGGGCCAGATCATCCTCTCCCGTGAGCTGCACCGCAAGGGCATCGTCCCGCCGGTGGACGTCCTGCCGAGCCTCTCCCGTCTGAAGGACAAGGGCATCGGCGAGGGCAAGACCCGCGAGGACCACTCCGGCACGATGAACCAGCTGTTCGCGGCCTACGCCCGCGGCAAGGACGCCAAGGAGCTGATGACGATACTCGGCGAGGCGGCCCTCTCGGACGACGACAAGCTGTTCGCGAAGTTCGCGGACGAGTTTGAGCGCCGCTACGTCAGCCAGGGCAACGACACCAACCGCACCATCGAAGAGACGCTGGACCTTGGCTGGGAGCTTCTGCGCATACTTCCGAGGAAGGAGCTCAAGCGCATCAAGCCTGAGTACATCGAGAAGTATATGCCGGAAGACAAGTAAGGCGGTGACTTATGCCTAAAACCGCTGTTACCCCGACCAGAATGGTCCTGAACCAGCTCAAGGGCCGGTTAAAGACGGCGCGCCGCGGCCACAAGCTCCTGAAGGACAAGCGTGACGAGCTGATGCGCCAGTTCATGGACGTTGTGAAGCTCAACAAGGAGCTGAGGCTCAAGGTCGAGGAGGGCATGACGGGCGCGTTCGCGTCGCTGACGGTGGCGAGCACGATAATGTCCCCCGAGATGCTGGAGCAGGCGCTGCTGTATCCGCGCCAGAGCGTGGAGCTGGGCATGAGCTACAAGAACATCATGAGCGTGAACGTCCCGGTGTACAGCTTCCGTACGAAGAACAACGACCCGTCGGAGATCTACCCCTACGGCTTCGCTCAGACGAGCGGCGAGCTGGACGACGCGCTGGAGAAGCTGGCAAAGGTCTTTGAGGACATGCTGGAGCTTGCGCAGGTAGAAAAGACCATGCAGCTGCTGGCAGAGGAGATCGAAAAGACCCGCCGCCGCGTCAATGCGCTCGAGTACGTCATGATCCCGAACTTCGAGGAGAATATCCGCTACATCACCATGAAGCTCGAGGAGAACGAAAACTCGACCAAGGTCCGCCTGATGAAGGTCAAGGACATGGTCCTAGAAAAAGCGCACGACTTCAAATATTGAGAAGAGAGCCCTCCATCCGGAGGGCCCTCTTTTTTAAGTTTATGCTTAAGTTTCTTTTCACCTAACCCGCCCCGCCCCGCACCAGCCCCTCCCCAAGTCGGGCGAGGAAGGTCCCGACTACCGACTGGTAGCGCTCACGCGAATGGTGGAGCCACCAAGGTAAAAAAGCGCTTTTCTTTGACGGCTCGACACCGTTTCTTTGGGCAAGCACCAAAGAAATGGGGTCGAAAGGCAGCAGAAGGCAACGACCACCACCCAACGTATCGGCGCACCCGCACCAAGGCGAAAAATAAAAAAGGACCCCTCGGCGGGGTCCCCCTTCATCGTTGCCTTATAAAACGCAAAACCCCGGGATGGATATCCATCCCGGGGTGGCAGGGGAAGAAGGTTTCGAACCCTCGGCCTACGGTTTTGGAGACCGTCGCTCTGCCAGCTGAGCTATTCCCCTATACAAGCGCTTGGCTATTATATGACATATCCCGCCCCTTGTCAAGCCAAATGTTAATAAAACGCCCCGGGGTTACCCGGGGCGTCTCGTTATTCACGCTGCTGCGCTCACTGCTCGGCGGGCTCGAAGGCGTCCGCGCCGTGGTGGCAGATGGGGCAGACGAAGTCGGGCGGGAGAGTCTCGCCCTCGTAGAAGTAGCCGCAGACGGTGCACAGCCAGCCCTTCTTCTTGTTGACGACGGCGGGGACGTAGTGCTCGAAGTCCTCGGGGCCGTGCTTGCACAGCGGGCAGACGAAGTCCGCGGGCAGCTCCGCGCCCTCGTGGAAGTAGCCGCAGACCTTGCAGATCCAGCCCTCGACGGCCGGAGGCGCGGGGGCCTTCTTGGGCTTGATGTGGGCGTGGTAGTAGCTGTAGGTGCAGCTCGGCTTGTCCGAGAGCACGTGGGCCTCGACGACCTCGGCGATGTAGAGCATCTGCGTGCCGCAGTCGCGCGAGTCGATGACGCGGGCGGAGAGCACCGCGTTGGTGTGCTTGCCGATGTAGCGCACGCCGTTCACCGTGCGCAGGTCGTCCGGCCAGTCGGCGAACTTGTCCACGTCGCGGCCCGACTGGAAGCCGAAGTGCTTGAAGATGTCGTAGGGCGCGTCCTCGGTGAGGATGCTCAGGTTGAAGATGCCCGCCTTGGCGACCATGTCGCAGGTGTAGTTGGCCTTGATGCAGCTTATCGTGATCTTCTTCGGGTCGGAGCTCGTTATCTGGCCGGCGGTGTTGATGACGCAGCCGTAGTCCTTGCCGTCCACGCGGGTGGTGAGGATCTCGCAGCCGTAGCTGAACTTGTTGAAGGCCTTGTTGTCGACCTCAAAGACGCCGTCCATGCCGCTCTCGGCGCTCAGATGCACCTTGACCTCGACCGGCGCGGGCTTCGGGGGCAGGACGTCGGCGGCGATGGCGTCGGCCAGGACGTCCAGCTCGGCGAGCTGGCCCTCGGTGAGGGCGCTCTTGACGGTCAGGGTGTCGCCGATGAACTCGGTGCCCTTGAGCTGGGAGAGCAGCTCGCGCATGAGCCCGCCGCTGGTGGGGGCCCAGGAGCCGTTCTCGATGACGGCGACCTTGCGGTTTTGCAGGTTGTGGGTCACGAGCTCGTGCAGCAGCTGGTCCATGGTGACGAACACGCCGGCGTTATACGTCGTCGCGGCGAGCACGAGGTGGCTGTACTTGAAGGCGTCGGAGAGGATGTAGCTCGAGGGGGTGACGGAGGTGTCGTACATCTTGACCTTGACGCCGCGGTCGGAGAGCTTGGCGGCGAGGATGTTCGCGGCGTTCTCGGTGTGGCCGTAGACGCTGGCGTAGGCGATGAGCACGCCCTTGACCTCGGGGGTGTAGCTGCTCCACTGGTCGTACTTGGCGAGGAAGTCGCCGAAGCCCTGCCTCCAGACAAAGCTGTGCAGCGGGCAGACGTACTTGATGTCGAGCCCGGCGGCCTTGCGCAGCGCGGTCTGCACCTGCGGGCCGTACTTGCCGACGATGTTGGTGTAGTAGCGGCGGGCCTCGTCGAGGTACTCGTTCATGAAGTCGCACTCGTCGGCGAAGATGCGGCCGTTGAGCGCGCCGAAGGAGCCGAAGGCGTCCGCGGAGAAGAGTATCTTGTCGGTCTTGTCGTAGGTCATCATGACCTCGGGCCAGTGGACCATCGGGGCCATGACGAAGGTGAACTCGTGGCGGCCGGTGGAGAGGCTGTCGCCCTCCTTGACGAGGTGCAGCCGCTCGGAGAGGTCGGTGGGGAAGAAGCGCGCGAGCATGTCGCGGATCTTGGCGTTGCAGACTATCTTCGCCTCGGGGTAGCGCAGGGCTATGTCCTCGATGGTGGCGGCGTGGTCGGGCTCCATGTGGGAGATGACCAGGTAGTCGAGTTTGCGCCCAGCCAGCTCGTGGGCGACGTTGTCGAAGAAGTTGTGGGCCACGGCCTTGTCGACCGTGTCGAAGAGGATGGTCTTCTCGTCCAGGATGAGGTATGAGTTGTAGGACACGCCGTCAGGCACGCCGTAGACCCCCTCGAAGAGGGCAAGGCGCCTGTCGTCCGCGCCGACCCAGACCATATCGTCTGTTATGCGCTTGGTGCAGTACATTATAATACCTCCCGTTGAGTTTTATGGGATGGTTACACTATATCGCCTCGCGAAATACTTGTCAATCACGTTTCCACTTGGCGCCCTGGGGGGTGTCGATGATGGTTATGCCCTCGGCCTTGAGCATATCGCGGATGCGGTCGGCCTCGGCGAAATTCCTGGCCTTTTTGGCGGCGGCGCGCTCGGCGAGCAGGGCCTCGATGCGCGGGTCGCTCTCCTCGGGCTCGGCCTGCTTGCGGAGCTTGGCGGCGGCGTCGATGAGGCCGAGGCCGAGCACGCGGTCGTAGTCGGCGACGATGGCCAGCTTGGTCGCGTCGTTCACCGGGGCCTTGAGCGCGTCGTAGAGCGCAGTGATGGCGAGGGAGGTGTTCAGGTCGTTGTCGAGCGCGGCGGTGAAGCCCTCGCGCAACTTTTGCATTTCAGCTTCGTCTAAGGTTCCGGGGGCATCCGAGAGGGCCGCGATGCGGTTCACCAGCTTCTGATAGGCGAGCGCGGCGTTGTCGAGGTTCTCCCAGGTGAACACCAGGCTCTTGCGGTAGTGGCTCTGCAGGCAGAAGAAGCGGTAGGCGAGCGGGTCGTAGCCCTTCTGCTCGAGCAGGGAGACGGTGAGGAACTCGCCCTTGGACTTGCTCATCTTGCCGCTCGAGGTGTTCAGGTGCAGGACGTGGAACCAGTAGTTGCACCACTTGTGGCCCAGATACGCCTCGGACTGGGCTATCTCGTTCGTGTGGTGCGGGAAGGCGTTGTCGATGCCGCCGCAGTGGATGTCCAGGTCCTCGCCGAGGTGCTTCATGCTGATGCCGGAGCACTCGATGTGCCAGCCGGGGTAGCCGACGCCCCAGGGGGAGTCCCACTTGAGCGCCTGGTCCTCGAACTTGCTCTTGGTGAACCAGAGGACGAAGTCGTTCTTGTTGCGCTTGTTCGGGTCCTCCTCCACGCCCTCGCGCACGCCGACGTCGAGGTCTTCGGCGTCGAAGTCGTTGAAGACATAGTATTTCTCCAGCTTCGAGGTGTCGAAGTACACGTTGCCGCCAGCGAAATAGGCGTAGCCCGTGTCCATGAGCTTGGAGATTATCTTTATATACTCGTCGATGCAGTTCGTGGCGGGCTCCACGACGTCGGGGGTCTTGATGTTGAGCTTGCGGCAGTCGTCGAAGAAGGCGTCCGTGTAGAACTTGGCTATCTCCATGACGGTCTTGTGCTCGCGCTTGGCGCCCTTGAGCATCTTGTCCTCGCCGGTGTCGGCGTCGGAGGAGAGGTGCCCGACGTCGGTGATGTTCATGACGCGCTTGACGTTGTAGCCCGCGTAGCGCAGGTACTTCTCCAGCACATCCTCCATGATGTAGCTTCTGAGGTTGCCGATGTGCGCATAGTGGTAGACGGTGGGGCCGCAGGTGTACATCTTCACGATGTCGGGGTGGTTGGGGACGAACTCCTCCTTGGTGCGGGTGGCGGAATTATACAGCTTCATTTTGCATACCTCCGTATTTTATCTCATGTCGTCGCCTGCGGCGGCCTTGAGTCTCTCGAGCTCGGCGCGGAGGGCCTTGACCTCCTGCACGAGCGGGTCTGTGACGTTTATCTGTTCGACGTTGCGGACGTAGTCGACCTTCTCGCCCTTCTTCTTGACGACGCGGGCGGGGGAGCCGACGGCGGTGCAGTCGGGCGGTATCTCGGAGAGGACGACGGCGTTTGCGGCGACGCGGGAGTTGTCGCCGACGGTGAAGGGGCCGAGCACCTTGGCACCGCAGCCGATGAGGACGTTGTTGCCGATGGTGGGGTGGCGCTTGCCGGTGTCCTTGCCGGTGCCGCCGAGGGTGACGCCCTGATAGATGAGGCAGTCGTCGCCGATCTCGGCGGTCTCGCCTATTACTATGCCCATACCGTGGTCGATGACGAGGCGTTTTCCGATTTTTGCGCCGGGATGTATCTCGATTCCCGTTTTTTTGCGGCTGTGCTGGGATATGATGCGGGCAAGCAGCTTGTGCCCGTGGGTGTAGCACCAGTGCGCGCGCTTGTGGCTCTGGGTGGCCTTGATGCCGGGGTAGAGCAGCCAGACCTCGAAGGAGCTTCTGGCAGCGGGGTCGCGGGCCTTGTAGGCCTCAATGGTTTCGCGCAGGTCTTTGAACATTTTTACCTCCTGTCGATAAGGAGAGACGTTGAACAAAAAAATAAGCCCCCATGCCGCAACGGCATGAGAGGCGCAGTTCATACGCGGTTCCACTCTCGCTTATCACTCTCCGGCTGATACCGGGCAGCGCCTTAACGCGGCGCAGACGGGACGGCATTTCCTCCGTCCGAGGCTCCGGGGCGCATTTCGGGACTCTCCTGGACAGCGCCGCTTGCAGCCGGCGGCGGCGCCTCTCTGAAGACCGGTGTGAGAGCTTACTTCTCCCCATCGCAGCCAATTACCACTACATAATACTACCACAGCCCCCGGAGTGTGTCAAACATTTTTGCAGGGAAAATGTCGATTCTTAAATATTCCTTAAATCGGGTCGGCTGTATCTTGAAATTAATACAGTTTACTGGTATACTTTTGATAAACCGGAGGATTTTGCGCAACAGGGACGCGGAGAACGGAAAACAGAATCAGGAAACCGCCAGCGCCCCTGCTCATATAAATCTGGCTGGACTTTTTAATTATAAAATGAATGGAGGTAGATGAAAATGAAGTCCAAATTCAAAAAACTGATGGCAGCCGCGCTGGTACTCTGCCTTATGCTAGCGCTGTTGCCCGCTGGCGTACTGGCGGAGGGGCCGGACCCGAACGGTGAGGGCGGAGAGCAGCCTCAAATTCAACCGCTTTCAACCGCCTACGTAAAAGTAGTAAATAATGTAGGTAGGCTTCCGGCGAATGGTACAATTAAAATCAATGGCACAGAGGTTACCGCAGAGAATTTTGAGACAGGTGTTAGTGTAACGCCTGGCCAAGAAGTGACGGTAACCATTGAACCCAACCCGGGAAGTGGCCTGTATTCTATTAAAGGCGATAGTGTAGTTCCGGCTTCCAATGGAAATGGAACATATACTTTTACAATGCCAGCGGATACCGAAACCGTTACCCTGACGGTGGTATTTCAGATGTACCGCAACTTAACGATTGAAAGTTCTGCAAATGGAACGATCAAGATAAACGGCTCCACTGCCTCCCCGATACAGGTTATGGAGACGGATAACGTTATGGTAGAGGTCACTGCCAACGAGGGCTTTGAAGTAGGCAGCGTCTATTACAAGGACGCTGAAGGCAATGAGACACTGATTGAGAGTGGCAACTTTGCAATGCCTCGTAAAGATATCACAGTATGCGCCACATTTACGGAAAAGCAGCCCGAGCCCGAGCCCGATCCCGAGCCCCCCGTGCCCACGACCTACACCGTGACGACCAACATCCCGACCGGCGGCAGCGTTACGGCTACTCCGTCCACCGGCCTCAACTACGGCGAGACTGTCACCGTCACCGTTCAGCCCTATGACGGCTACTATCTCAAGTCCCTGACCGTCGGCGGCGCGGACGTGACGAATCTGGTCACCTGGGACTGGTACTGGAACTGGTACTACGGCCGCACCGGCACTTACAGCTTCGCCGTCACCGGCAACACCAGCGTCGTCGCCACCTTCGACACCTGGTATGACGGCGACATCGCGTGCATCTACGACGGGCGCTTCGGCAATGTCTCCCTCAACGTCTGGAGCCAGGCCCTCGACAGGTTCGTGCCCTACACCAGCGCGAGCAAGGGCGACCTTGTCCAGGTCATCGTCGAGCCCTACAACGGCTACGCGATGAACAGCCTCAGCATCAGCGAGCGCAATTACTGGGGCAGCAGCGTCGACTACTGGCAGAGCTGGAAGCACGACAACGTCTACTACTTCTACATGCCTGAGAGCGACGTAAACCTCTACGTCGACTTCACCGAAGCGGCACCCGAGCACATCGTCTACGTCGACAGGGCCGCGAACGGCTCGCTCAAGGCGGACACCACCTGGGCGGCCGACGGGCAGATAGTCTACGTCACCGCCACACCCGACACGGGCTATGTGCTGAGCAGCCTCTTCGTCAAGACCGCCAAGGGCGACCAGCTCAAGGTCTACGAGGCGAAGAAGACCGGCACCTACTACTTCTACATGCCCGACCAGTACGTCACCGTCAGCGCGTACTTCGCCCCCGCGGCCTCCGCGCTGCCCTTCAATGACGTCGCCTACACGAGCTGGTACTACGACGCGGTGAAGTTCGTGTACGACAAGGGCATCATGGACGGCGTGAGCTATTACAGGTTCGCCCCGGACGCGACGATCACCCGCGGCATGGTGGTCACCATGCTCTGGCGCATGGCGGGCGAGCCCTATGAGGCCGCCGCGGGCTTCACCGACGTGGCCGCGGGCCGCTACTACACCACCGCCGTGGCCTGGGCTGCCAAGAACGGCATCGTGGAGGGCATGACCGCCACCACTTTCGCCCCCGATCAGGCGATAACCCGTGAGCAGCTGGCCTCCATCCTGTACCGCTACGCGAAGTGGCTCGGCTTCTCCGGCTACGGCTCCGACATCTCCGGCTACACCGACGCCGGCAAGGTCAGCAGCTACGCCTATGACGCCATGAGCTGGGCCGTCAGGTCCGGCGTCGTGACCGGCACTTCTGCGAAGGTCCTTGACCCGCAGGGCACCGCCTCCCGCGCCGCCGCCGCCCAGATGTTCATGAACTTCTACAACTACATAAAGTAATACCCAAGTCCAAAGAGCCGGGCGGTGAAAAACCGCCCGGCTTGGTTTTTATGCGGTTGAAAATGCGGCCGGACCATGATATTGTATTTATTAACATCGTCGACACACTCAGCCGCGTTGCTGTGCAGCCCGGTCCTCGCCTTGGACAGCCTTGCCGTCACCGCCGGGACGCGGGGAACTACCGCCGCGCACCGGCTGAACAGATCTGGCAGTACTCATTTTTAAATGAATGGAGGTAGATGAAAATGAAGGCCAGACTCAAAAAACTTATGGCGGCCGCTTTGACGCTTTGCCTTATGCTGGCGATGCTGCCCGCCGGCGTACTGGCGGATGGACCGTACACCGTAACTTTCTACAAAGCTGATGAGACGGAAGCCGCAAACGGTGTTTACGAGAAGGGGACTATCACGGCTAAGTCTGAGGATGGGGAAGCCGGACCTTTTGCTGCAGGGACTAAAGTCGTTCTAAGTGTGACCACCGATTTACCATATCTCTTGTCCTCGTGCCGCGTTGAGGAAGCGGACACCGGAGATGAAGTGAGCACCTCATTGTCAGTGGAAAAAGGCAATATATCCTTCACAATGCCGGAAGGCGATGTTAAGGTTATCGCTGAGTTCAAAATAGGTCAAAGTACAGTGGTTTTAGCTAAAACGGACTTAGAACATGGCGATTTCAACTGGGTGGGGAGCATAAAAGGTGTTGGATATAGTCAGCTCGTGATTCTTGACAATACTCCTGACCCCGGCTACGGACTGGATTATTACAAGATTACTGATTCAACTGGCGACGTACTTCAAACCAGAGACAACGTTTTCGACACGTACGGCGAAGATTGCACCATCATAGCGAAGTTCAGGTTAGTCTATGATATCACCACCGCCCAGTCGGATTACGGGACCATCAGTGTGGACGTCCAGCAGGCCGGAGAGAACGACACGGTGAACGTGACTGTAACTCCCATCGAAGGCTATGTGGACAGCAAGGTGTATTGCACATACACAAAGGAAGGCGAGACTGTTACCGAACAGCTCACCGGCGGCAGCGGCAGCTATACCTTTGTTATGCCGGCCTATAATGTCACGATCTACGCCGAGTATGAACCGACTTACACCGTGAACACCAGCGCCGGCAACTACGGCGGCATAGTCACGGCCAGCAAGGACAGCGGCCTCATCCGCGGCGAGCAGGCTGCCGTCACCATCCAGCCCTATTACGGCTACGATCTCCTGACCCTGACCGTAGACGGCGAGGACGTGACGGACCAGGTCACCTGGGACGGGAACGGGAGCAGCGGCCGCACCGGTACTTACAGCTTTCAGATGCCCTCCAATGATGTCAACGTCGTCGCCACCTTTGACAGGCTGTTTGACAGCGAGATCTACCGCATCTACGACAGCCGCTATGGCTACGTCTCCCTCAACGTCTGGAGCGAGGCCCTTGACAAGTTCGTGCCCTACACTCTCGGCGCAAACGAGGGCGATCTAATCCAGGTCGTCGTCGCGCCCAGCAGCGGCTATGTGGTGAACGGCCTCAGCATCAAAGAGCGCGACTCCTTGGGCAGCAGCGTCGACTACTGGCGGAGCTGGGGGGAAAGCATCACCTACTGCTTCTATATGCCTGACAGCGACGTCGACATCCATGTGGACTTCACCGAAGCGGCACCCGAGCACATCGTCTACGTCGACAAGGCCGCGAACGGCTTGCTCAAGGCGGACACCACCTGGGCGGCCGATGGGCAGATAGTCTACGTCACCGCCACACCCGACACGGGCTATGTGCTGAGCAGCCTCTTCGTCAAGACCGCCAAGGGCGACCAGCTCAAGGTCTACGAGGCGAAGAAGACCGGCACCTACTACTTCTACATGCCCGACCAGTACGTCACCGTCAGCGCGTACTTCGCCCCCGCGGCCTCCGCGCTGCCCTTCAATGACGTCGCCTACACGAGCTGGTACTACGACGCGGTGAAGTTCGTGTACGACAAGGGCATCATGGACGGCGTGAGCTATTACAGGTTCGCCCCGGACGCGACGATCACCCGCGGCATGGTGGTCACCATGCTCTGGCGCATGGCGGGCGAGCCCTATGAGGCCGCCGCGGGCTTCACCGACGTGGCCGCGGGCCGCTACTACACCACCGCCGTGGCCTGGGCTGCCAAGAACGGCATCGTGGAGGGCATGACCGCCACCACTTTCGCCCCCGATCAGGCGATAACCCGTGAGCAGCTGGCCTCCATCCTGTACCGCTACGCGAAGTGGCTCGGCTTCTCCGGCTACGGCTCCGACATCTCCGGCTACACCGACGCCGGCAAGGTCAGCAGCTACGCCTATGACGCCATGAGCTGGGCCGTCAGGTCCGGCGTCGTGACCGGCACTTCTGCGAAGGTCCTTGACCCGCAGGGCACCGCCTCCCGCGCCGCCGCCGCCCAGATGTTCATGAACTTCTACAACTACATAAAGTAATACCCAAGTCCAAAGAGCCGGGCGGTGAAAAACCGCCCGGCTTGGTTTTTTATACAGTTGAAAATATGAATAAAGTGTGTTATCGTATGTATTGATATAGTTGATACACTCAGCCGCGCTCTACGGGAGGCACCGCATATGAAAAAGAGAGTTTTGAGCATCCTGCTCGCCGCCGCGCTGCTGTGCAGCCCGGTCCTCGCCTCTGGCAGCCACGCCGTCACCGCCGAGTTCGACAGCGCCCTCGGCAGCGTCGCGCTCGAGACCGACAAGGGCGTTGCGGGGGACAACATATACTTCACCGTCACCCCCAGCGCGATGTACACCCCGGAGAACCCGAAGATAACCACCGCCTCGGGCAGCGCCGTGCAGTGCTACGCCTCCGGCTCCGAGAACGGGGTCTACAAGTACTACTTCTCCATGCCGGACGACGCCGTGACCGTCACCGTGAGCTTCGCGGGCCCGTTTGACGACGTCGCCGCCTCGGACTGGTTCAGCGCGGAGGTGCTCCGCGCGTATTCGGCCGGACTGATGACCGGAACGGGGGAGAGGCTCTTCTCGCCCAACGCCCCGGCCACGAGGGCCATGCTGGTGACGATACTCCACCGCCTCGCGGGCTCGCCCGAGGCCGAGGGCGGCGGCTTTTCCGACGTGAGCGAGAGCGCGTATTACGCCGCGGCCGTGGCCTGGGCCTCGAAAAACGGCGTGGTGGAGGGCTATGAGGACGGCAGCTTCCGCCCGGACCAGCCCATCACGCGCGAACAGCTCGCCGCCGTGCTTTACCGCTATGCGATGAGCCGCGGCGTGGACGTCACCGCCTCGGGCGACCTCGCGGCCTATGCCGACGCCGGGAGCGTGAGCTCCTGGGCGGCGGATGCGATGCGCTGGGCCACCGGCGCGGGCGTGCTCTCCGGCACCGCCAACGGCCTCGAGCCTCAGGGCACCGCCACCCGTGCCCAGGCCGCGGCCATGCTAGTGCGCTTTACCGACCTTGTCGGATAATCTATAATGTAAAGTGAAAATGTAAACTGGAGGAGGAAAAAATGAAAAAGAAACTGCTCAGCACCCTGCTGGTACTCGCTCTGGTGCTGGCCCTGCTGCCCACCGGCGCGGCGGCAGCCGGCGTAATTATCAATGACCAACCCAAGCCGTGGGAGATCTACGAGTACGACGAGACATATTTCAACAGCTGGAACGACTACCTTAACTATCTCTATCAGAATGGTTACATAGACGCCAGCGGCAACTGGATCCATGGCAACGGCAACTATTACGAAGACGGCGACTACTACATAGACTACAGCTATGATAACACTAAGGGCAAAGTCAGCGGCCCCAATTGGGCTGATGGTTACGATTCTGTCAACTTCAACGTATGGCCTAAGAACGGCTACGAGGTAGATTCCATCGAGGTGTGGAGCGGCTCCAATTACCTTGGCAACAGCACTTCTTTCTTGATGCCGTACTCCGACGTCACCGTCTACGTCACCTTCAAGCAGACCGACAATGTCTGGAACAACGGCGACTACAGCCTGAGCTGCACCGTCGACCCCTGGCGCGGCGCCACCGCCACGTTTTATGACGTGAACAACTACTCCATCGCCTCCGCCGACGCGGGCGAGAGCGTGACCCTGGTCATCACTGCTGCGGACGGCTACAAGATCGACTCCGTGTGGAGCGACTACTTCTACAATGTCACCAGCGACAGCCCCTGGTATTACGATGGCACCTATTTCACCTACAGCTTCACTATGCCCGCTACTAACGTCGGCTTCTATGCTGACCTCACCAGCGAGGGCAAGTACGACATCAGCACGACGACCAGCGGCTATTACGGCACCATCACGGTCAGCGGCGGCATCACCTCCGCGGACAAGGGCGACATCGTGAGCTTCACCGTCTCGCCCTACAACAACTACATAGTCGAAGACGTCACCGTCTACGCGGACAACTGGGGCACCGTCACCGTCTACCGCGACGAGAAGAACTGGAACAGCTACTACTTCTACATGCCCGACAGCGACGTCGAGATCCACGCGACCTACACCAACGACTACCACGAGATCACCATGGACGTCGGCCGCAACGGCACCGCCGTGCCGCAGGCCCAGCCCTCCGGCTACTTCGGCTACGTCTACTACGGCATCGACGGCGACAGCATCTACATCGACGTGACCCCCGACAAGGGCTATCAGGTCAAGAGCATCACCGCCACCGACGAGCTTGGCCGCAGGGTCAGCGTCTACGAGGCCGTGAAGGAGAACCAGTACTACTTCACCATGCCCGAGAGCGACGTCACCGTCTCCGTCGAGTTCAGCTACCGCATCCTGACCAACCCGTTCACGGACGTCAAGACCGGCGACTGGTTCTATGACGCGGTGAGCTATGTCTACACCGAGGGCCTCATGACCGGCACCGGCACCTACACCTTCTCGCCCAGCGCCCCCACCAGCCGCGCCATGCTGGTGACCATCCTGTGGCGCCTGCAGGGCGAGCCGTATGTCAGCGGCAGCAGCTTCAACGACGTCAAGAGCAGCGCGTACTATTACGACGCGGTGCGCTGGGCCGCGCGCTACGGCATAGTCGAGGGCTATGAGGGCAACGTGTTCAAGCCGGACGATGCCATCACCCGCGAGCAGTTCGCGGCGATACTCTACCGCTACGCCGAGTACTGCAAGTACAGCACCAGCGCCAGCACCAACCTCTCCGCGTACAAGGACAACGCGAAGGTGAGCTCCTGGGCCGGAACGGCGATGAAGTGGGCCGTGGCCAAGGGCCTGTTCGAGGGCGACAACCTCGGCAACCTCGACCCCCAGGGCCAGACCACCCGCGCCGCAGCAGCCAAGCTGCTGATGGCCTTCTGCGAGAACGTGGCCTCCTGAATAAGCACCCAGCCGGGCGGATGACCTCCGCCCGGCTTTTTTCAGCTTCTGAAATCTTTCACAAAAATAATGCGAAATTTTCTGTCAAAAATCCAAAAAAACTATTGACAATACGCCCGCCCTTTGGTATTCTAATTGAGCGCCTGCCAGGGGTGGGCGTATTATGCGATGAAGCGGGAGATTGCGGCGAATGCCGGTAACTTCCGTGGAGTATGTCCGGCGTCTTAGGACGCGAAATCGGGCGGCTGAGCTTTTTTCGTGCATGGCGTATATCGCCTGTACGGGGATGACCGGCCAAAAGCCGGTCCATTTTTCGGGCGGGGCCTGATACGCACGGTTGCGTGTATGAAAAAACGCTCACCGTACCACTGGGCGGCGAGAGCCGTCTAAGTACGAATTCAGGAGGAAAAAACATGGCAGCAAACACCAACAAGAAAATGATCCGCATCAGGCTCAAGGCCTACGACCACCAGCTCATCGACAAGGCGGCCGAGACGATAGTCGAGACCGCGAAGCGCACGGACGCGAAGGTCTCCGGACCCATCCCCCTGCCCACCAAGAAGGAGATCGTCACCATCCTCCGCGCCGTCCACAAGTACAAGGACAGCCGCGAGCAGTTCGAGCGCCGCACCCACAAGAGGCTGATCGACATCATGAACCCGACCCAGAAGACCGTTGAGGCCCTGATGAGTCTCGAGCTGCCCGCCGGCGTCGAGATCGAGATCAAGCTCTGAGCGCAATACCTTATTTATAACCCATTTGCCCGCGACTTGCGTGAGCGGGCAGGGTCATGTTGGGAAGTCCAAGAGGCCTCTCAACCAATAACCGTTAGGAGGAAATAGACATGAAGAAAGCCATCATCGGCAAGAAGGTCGGCATGACGCAGATCTTCGATGAGGCGGGCAAGGTCGTTCCGGTCACCGTAATAGAGGCCGGTCCCTGCGTCGTCGTCCAGAAGAAGACGGCGGACAAGGAAGGCTACGACTCCGTCCAGCTCGGCTACGGCGAAGTCGCCGCCAAGAAGCTCACCAAGCCTGAGAAGGGCCACCTTGAGAAGGCCGGCGTGGGCATGATGAAGCACCTGCACGAGTTCCGCCTTGAGGACTGCTCCTCCCTGAACGTGGGCGACGTCCTGAAGGCCGACGTCTTCAAAGAGGGCGAGCGCGTCGATGTCACCGGCATCAGCAAGGGCCACGGCTACGCCGGCGTCGTGAAGCGCTGGAACGCCGGGCGCACCCCGACCAGCCACGGCGGCGGCCCTGTCCACCGTCACGCCGGTTCCATGGGCTCCAGCACCGACCCCTCCCGCATTTTCCCGGGCAAGATCGGCGCCGGCCACATGGGCGTCGAGCAGGTCACCGTTCAGAACCTCGACGTTGTGAAGGTCGACCCCGAGCTCAATATGATAGTCGTGCGCGGCGCGATCCCCGGCCCCAAGGGCGGCATCGTGTACCTGAAGAACTCCGTCAAGAAGTTCGTCCGCAAGGGCCCCGCGACCCCGACCATCAGCACGAACCCGCAGAAGCGTTCGGCCAGAGGCTAAAGAAAGGAGAGAGTTAAATGCCTAAAGCAGTCATCTACAACATGGCAGGCGACAAAGTCGGCGAATACGAGCTCTCCGAGGCCGTTTTCGGCATAGAGCCCAACGAGGCCGTCCTCCATGCGTCCGTCAAGAACTATCTCGCCAATCAGCGCCAGGGCACCCAGAGCGCTCTGACCAAGGGCGAGGTCAGCTACACCACCAAGAAGCCCTGGCGTCAGAAGGGCACGGGCCGCGCCCGCGCCGGTTACGCCGGCAGCCCGGTGTGGCGCCACGGCGGTATCGCCTTCGCTCCCAAGCCGCGCGACTACCGCTACTCCCTCACCAAGAAGACCCGCCGCCTCGCGCTCAAGAGCGCGCTGAGCGCCAAGGCCGCCGAGGAGAGCATCCTCGTCATCGACGGCCTGAAGGTCGATGAGATCAAGACCAAGCCTTTCGCCGAGTTCCTCAGGAAGATCGGCGCCGAGGGCAAGGCCATGGTCATTACCGAGAACGTCGACGAGGCCGTTGTGAAGTCCGCCAGGAACATCCCCGGCGTCACCACGACCACCGCGACCATCATCTCGGCTTATGAGATCCTGAACAACCGCGTGCTCGTGGTCGACAAGGCCGCGCTGCAGAAGATCGAGGAGGTGTTCGCCTGATGGCCACCGCGTACGATATAGTCATCCGCCCCATCATCACCGAGCAGTCGATGGAGGACCTCGACATCAAGAAGTATGCCTTCGAGGTCGCTAAGGATGCCAACAAGATTGAGATCAAGAAGGCCGTCGAGGAGATCTTCGGCGTGAAGGTCATCCGCGTGACGACCACCACCGTGAGGGGCAAGGCCAAGCGCACCGGCGCCTATCCCCAGGGCTTCACCAAGACCTGGAAAAAGGCCGTTGTCAAGCTGAGCGAGGACTCCAAGAGCATAGAGCTCTTCGAGGGCATGGCGTAAGGGAGGATATGAGATATGTCTATTAAAACTTACAGGCCCACGACCCCCGCAAGGCGTCAGATGAGCGTCTCCGGCTTCGACGGCGTCGACAAGCACGCCAAGCCCGAGAAGAGCCTCATAGAGGTCAGGAAGAAGAACTCCGGCCGCAACAGCTACGGCCGCATCACCGTCCGCCACAAGGGCGGCGGCAACCGCAAGAAGTACCGCGTCATCGACTTCAAGCGCGACAAGATGGACGCTGCGGCGCAGGTCCTCCGCCTGGAGTACGACCCGAACCGCTCCGCTTTCATCGCGCTGTGCGAGTATGAAGACGGCGAGCGCCGCTACATCCTCGCCCCCGTGGGCCTGGCTGCCGGCGACAGCGTCCTCAGCTCCGCCGCCGCGGACATCAAGCCGGGCAACTGCCTGCCGCTTGAGAACATCCCCGTCGGCACCGTCATCCACAACATCGAGCTCTACCCCGGCCGCGGCGCTCAGCTCGTCCGCGCCGCCGGCGTCGCCGCTCAGCTGATGGCCAAGGAAGGCGGCATGGCCACCGTCCGTATGCCCAGCGGCGAGATGCGCAAGGTGCGCCTCGACTGCAAGGCCACCATCGGCCAGGTCGGCAACATCGACCACTCCAACGTCAGCATCGGCAAGGCCGGACGCAAGCGCCACATGGGCATCCGTCCGACGGTCCGCGGCTCCGTCATGAACCCCTGCGACCACCCCCACGGCGGCGGCGAGGGCAAGGCGCCTGTCGGCCGTCCCGGCCCCGTCACTCCTTGGGGCAAGCCGGCGCTGGGCTACAAGACCCGCAAGACGAAGAACCCCACCGATAAGTTCATCGTCAAGCGCCGCAACGCGAAGTAAGGAGGGTATCAACAAATGAGCAGAAGCATAAAGAAAGGCCCCTTCGCCGCTCCCGAGCTGCTGAAGCGCGTCGACGAGCTCAACAAGGCCGGCGAGAAGAAGGTCCTCAAGACCTGGAGCCGCGCCTCGACGATATTCCCGTCCTTCGTCGGACACACGATAGCCGTCCACGACGGGCGCCGTCACGTTCCCGTCTACGTCACGGAGGACATGGTCGGTCACAAGCTGGGCGAGTTCGCGCCCACCCGCACCTTCCGCGGCCACTCCGGCGGCAAGACCGGTAAGTAAGGGGGAGAAGACATGGAAGAACTGAAAACCGCGCGGGCGCAGGCCAAATTCGTCCGCATCGCCCCCCGCAAGGTGCAGATAATCTGCGACATGATCCGCGGCAAGGAAGCCGCTTACGCCCAGGCCCTCATGGAGAACACTCCTAAGGCCGGCTGCGAGTACGTCATCAAGGTGCTCAAGAGCGCCGTTGCCAACGCTGAGAACAACTTCGAGATGGACCCCGAGAAGCTCTACGTCGAGCAGGCCTACGTCGATGCGGGCCCCATCCTGAAGCGTGGCCAGCCGAGGGCGCACGGACGCATGTTCCGCATCAACAAGCGCACCAGCCACATCACTGTCGTCGTGGCTGAGAAGGAATAAGGGAGGCGGAGAAAAATGGGACAGAAAGTTAATCCGCACGGCCTCCGCGTCGGCGTCATCAAGGACTGGGATTCCCGCTGGTACGCGAGGAACGACAAGGTCGGCGACCTCATCGTCGAGGACTACAAGATCCGCAAGTTCCTGAAGAAGACCCTGTATTCCGCCGGCGTCCCCACCATCGAGATAGAGCGCGACAGCAACAAGGTCCGCATCTATATCCACTGCTCTCGTCCGGGCGTGGTCATCGGCAAGGGCGGCGCTGAGATAGAGAAGCTCCAGGCCCAGGTCAGCAAGATGATCGGCAAGCCGGTCGCCCTCTCCATCGTCGAGGTCCGCACTCCGGACACGAACGCCCAGCTCGTCGCCGAGAACATCGCCGGCCAGCTCGAGCGCCGCATCGGCTTCCGCCGCGCGATGAAGAACGCCATCGGCCGCGCGATGCGCATGGGCGCCAAGGGCATCAAGGTCATGTGCGGCGGCCGTCTCGGCGGCGCCGAGATCGCCCGCAGTGAGTGCTACCACGAGGGCACCATCCCCCTGCAGACCCTCCGTGCCGACATCGACTACGGCTTCGCCGAGGCTGCGACCACCTACGGCCGCATCGGCGTGAAGGTCTGGATATACAAGGGAGAGGTCCTCAGCCAGACTCT